>Ga0209208_10001950_pt1 | contig 29526 bp, 17 predicted proteins | sample S1TSphfallax_3_FD_187694 | JGI IMG/M metagenome (GOLD analysis project Ga0209208, IMG submission 187694) | Host-associated microbial communities from peat moss isolated from Minnesota, USA - S1T2_Fd - Sphagnum fallax MG (SPAdes) (version 2) | ecosystem: Host-associated > Plants > Peat moss >...
AAAAGCAGCAGCAGCAGCAGCAGAAGAAGAAGAGAACTAGCAGGCCAGAACAACTGCTGCATCTTTGGAAAGAGAGAGATGGGACAAAAAGAGAGAGCGGAAAAAGCTCAGAGAAATTCCTTCTCGACACATCTTACATCAAAAGAAAGAGAAAAAGCAGCAGAAGAAGAATACGATGCCGGAAAAACTGAGTTTGCGTGTGAAAAACAAAGAGAAACACGGGCTCAAAGATCGCAGACATTTCATCAAAGCTGGCTGCTGGAGCGAAGAGACACAAAAGTTTGTAGTTTGTACCGAGTGCGCGCGAAAAGGCGCATGGCGAATATACACAGGCCAGGTCTTGATTGAGATCCCAATCTCAATGGGACGTCGAATCTGTGAACAATAATATGAGTTAAGAACCAAAAAATTTAGATTAGATAAATCAAATACTAGTTAAGTACCAAAATTGTTCTAAGAAATTGTAAGAATTTCATTATTACTCTATTTATATTTTGGTTTGTCAAGGGCTGAAGTTACAGCCTAGGTAATGAGCACAAGCATGCTTATTATCAAGTGCATAGGTAGTCTTGGCATTATTTGTCGAAGGGTGAAGTTATGGACTAGATAACTAGCTCAAGTGCACAAGTTATCGTGAATAATTAAGGTCTGTGAATGCCAGTGATTGTTTTTTGGTGTCAAATATTTTGGATAAATAATATTCTGTCAAATTTTCCTTTCTCAAAAAGAAATTCACTAAAAAGGAAAAAAAAAACTAAAAATTAATTCACCACAAATTGTCACAACTGCCTGCTACAACATGAAAGGTTTGAAGTTTTTCTATTTTTCATATTTTTCATATTACCAAATTTGGCTAAATTTCAGTGACAAGTAATTGGAACTCATATATGGGGGATTTGTTAGGATCTTCCGTATGGTCATCCATGGACCATTCCAAAAAACAATTTAAAAAATAATTATCTTATTTTCAAGCCTAACTATTTCATTTAAAAAAAAACTGCTTCCTTTTCTTATGAACTTTCTTAATAACACTCTCACCTTTTTTAATAAATACCTCCATTTTATAACTACCTCACTTTTTTCCCTATCCACCAACATAGATATAAAAGAGCAAATTAACATATGTCTTTTCATGCCCATGGAATGTATATTAAATTATATTAAATTTGACATTGACATAAATAATGATGAATTAGTGAAAACCATGCGAAAACATAAGAAAAAATAAAACAATTGATCGTCGCTGGTAGTGCCCAGCAGCACAGAGCTCTAACGTTCTTCTTATGGATGGTTGTCACTTGGAGCAACATCACAACTTTTTTTTTAAAAAGAACATGGGTGAAGGCCAAAACTATTCATTGTAACCAGCACACTTGAGCCAATTACTGTACATACCCATCCCTCTTGAGAATCAAGATGCCCAATTTTCATCCATGAACAAAGAGAGCAGTTATGAAATTTTCATTCAAGTGCTTGCAATGGGTTATGGAATCACTGGCCCAATGAGAACCCAAGGTGAAGGTGGTACCTTGTGCTACTAGTAGGTTGCTAATGAGACAAAGGCCAAAGGTTATGGGTTGTAATTCACAACCTCACAAAACATGCATGACTTTGAATATGGGTATTTCTTACATATATTAAGGGCAAAAGCAATTAGGGTAAATATGATTCAATCCATAAATTTTGTTGGCAAAATTTATTATATGTGGTGCTTTCCCCCCCTTTTTTTTGCAATTAGATTTGTCCTTCACAAGATTTTTTTTTTAAAATTAAAAGTTATCTACAATATATGTTTTTATGTGAGGATGAAGTGTTATTCCCCTTTCGCTGAACTATATAAGTAGAAGGTGAGAACCTTGGGTGGGCAAACCATTTGAGGTAGAATTGAGGATTGTTAACATGTGATAAAAATGCACATGTTAGGAGTGGTAAGTGGTGTTTTTTTTATTCTAACAAGTTCTTGCGATTTTGTAAAAAATAAAATAACATATCAACAGCAGCAAAGAATTTTCTTTGAAAAAAAAACATTTGCCAAATTTTTATCTTAGGCTATAGTAGGTAGCCATAGTATAGAAAGATTTTTTAAAATCTACCATGAATCTTGTTATTAATGGCCATCACTTCGGCAAAATTGAAAATTTGAAAAAACAAATACTGGTGATATGTGTGTTTTAAGAATATATTTCAAATGGAAGACCCTTTCACTTTGAAAGGTTATAACTTTCACATTATTTATTAGATGATTCCAAAATCCATTAAAGTGCCCAAATATGACCTACCTTTAGGCTCCATCACCAACCAAACGTTGACAAAAACATCATTGTCTTCTAATACATGTTCACTCCTAGGTGTATTTATCCTAGTCAAGGGTGAATAAAAAAGTTTCCTAATTCCTCAGTTTGAATGCATCAAGAACACAAAAATGCTTTAGGCCTTGAGTTTTTAAGCTTTTGGGTTAGTTCAATTATATAAGCAAATCACTGATATTTTAGGTGCAAATGCAGTTTGTATAAAACGAGTTAGGATTTTCAACAAAATCTGACAAAACGAATGAAGGCATGAAACAAAAAAGTGATGTGAACCCAGGCATTCTTAGTAGATATGACATTAACAGAAGTTCACTTGACCAAGAGTCTTCCCAACATGGGAGCCATGGTTCACAGAGTGCATCTAAAGACAAACGAGGCAAAAGCAAAAGCTGGTGTTGAAACAGAATATTGAAAACACAAGAGGTAATATAACTTCAATCTCTGAAAAAGCTTTGATTGACACATAACATGGAGAAAATATGAAATGTCCTTTTGATGTAACACCGATTGTGTCTCAAAATTCAACCATCTTACCTCATACAATAACAAGGGCCCAACATTGGCCAAGTGCAGGCAACCCCAGGTCAATAATGGAAGATTAACGAGAGAGTCCATGTGTAATCCAAAGTACTTCTAGACTACATTTGAGGATCTTCGTTAATTCAAGGACCAGTTGAAGCCTAACATGATACAAATTATGCAAGCATGGCATACTTTTCCCTAGACTAGCTCAATGCGAAACTGAATATACTCTGATTGGCTTGATCACTCCAACACATAACAATAGACACTGGCAAATTACTCAAGAACTAAACCTCCTGAAGTGTAATGATGCACCACCCCTTACAGCAAGAGGGTACACATGCTCAAACCAGTTAGGATGCCCAACTAAATCATGCCCTAGACTCAAGATCAAAGCTGCAGGAAGAGAAATAGAATATACAGGATGTATCAGGACAATCAGGCCTTCAGACCCTTTGTAATTCCATATGCAATCGTAGAGAGATTTTCATTCAATGCTGAGAACCCCTCAAGAACTTTTTCAAGCTTCAGGTTCACCCGCTCAAGAGCATACAGCTGAGGCTGCCGACCTTCTTCCAGATCACCTACTCTCTTCTCCACATGCTCCATATGCTGTGTAAGAAGCTCCATCATAAGCTCTGCCCGGTATTTCATTGCTTCCTCCCTTCTTTCTGATGACTGCACATTTTAAGCAGAGTGAGGATCTTAAAACAATCGTTTGTCAATGTCGAAGTTACTCTCAAATCATTTGAATCAGGAGTGAACAACCCATTAGAGCTCTCTTATTTCTAGGTCAAATTCAACAGTCATAGAAAGTTTAGCACATGATTGCTATACAGAAAGAAATATTCCAAGGGAATAGTTTGTTCATATTTCTATACAGCTAGGAAGAAACTATAACTCCCTTTATAAGTACCAAGAATTTCTCCATAAATGACAATATCTCTCATGAGAAAATTTCCATACTCACAATTAAGGAAACCAGGACCAGACTAAAAACTTTTCAAGTCATAGAAAAACACCCAGGTAAGGACAGAAAAAACTGGGAAGAAGAAAAACAGAGAAGGGAACAACTAGAACAAAAAGAACCGTAAAACTAGCAGTATGAACAGCACTGACAGCATCTCAATTGTTTTGTTCAGGAACCATCAACATGTATGATAGCAACTTATCTATCACAACTTACCACTGGACTTCATCAGTTTCCAACAGTAGGTATGGGCCAGTGTAACCAGTAGCCTGTGGATTGAGTTTCTGTCCCAAGTGCAGAAGTAATGGAAGACTCAGCCATTGTACTTGCTAGCACATACCACCATACAAGGGAAAACATATAGAAAACACAAAGAGAGAAACAAGAAATAAAAGAGGATGCACATTAGGGAGAAAAGAACCAAATATAACAGACAGAAAAGCTCCAGACAAATGAAGACAAATGGAGACAAATTGGGCTTAAAAAGGCAATCCTCTTACAAGACCCTATGCAAAATCCTTCCAACCTCTTGAAAATTGAAATTCCAATAAGAAATTTCTCTTTATCAAGCAAATGTCCAGTCCTCTTCAAAAGAATCTTTAGAGGTTAGGCTCCATTCTTCAGAAGAACAAGACACATCATCTGAGAAACTGAGAAAACTTCAGAACTAGAAAGCCTCAAGACCCTCTAAAACTGACTATTGATAATACCAAACTTAGCAGTAATAGAGATATTGGAATGATCATGAGCGTACAGATCATGTCAATACCAAATACTCGGGTTGAGCACATTTGCAAAGACATCATACAAAGTACCTTAAGGACTTTGATTTACAGCTAAATCCAATAAGTTACAAGAGAAGCCATTAGGAGTTTGATTGATCTCACAAGACACTTTAGGGTGCTGCCAAAAGAGTCTTTGTCCAGGTACAAAAAATCTCAAAGTTCAGAAAGTCTGGGGTTTAAAATATCATCCACAGACATACAAACAAGGGATAATCTCTGAAGCACAATAGGGCATGTCTTGGAGTTCAAGACACATCAGAAAATCAAACTAAAGAGGTAGAAATTTGCTAAATAGACTGGGCAACTATTAGTACCCATGGGGACACCAATACATTACCTATAAGCAGAATGACCAAGAGAAAGGAACAGATTATCTATCAAAACTCTAACCAAGAGATTAAGTTTGAAGCTTCCACAACTTCGAAGATATGGAGTCTCAAAAGAACTTATTTCTTGTGTATCTTAAACCACAAATGCCTGATATAAAAGCCCTTCTTTGAACCAACCAAGACTTTAAACAATTCATTTCTCAATACATACAATTTAAGTGGACCTGAAAATAATTGACAGGTAACCTAATAATATGGTTATGGATATTTCAGATCTAACAAGTTAACAGCAACCATTCAGCAAACATGAAAAAGAGGAAACTAAACCCTAAAGGAAAGAGGAAAATGGACCAAAACAAAGCTGAGGAGCAGATCAAATGACAACAGTCATACAGATGTTCAGGGACCTTCAACAGCAACATGTATGGTACTGACCACCTACTATAACATCCCCACTGACTTCATCAGCTCCCGGCACTCAGTGGACACTTATGTCAAACACCAACATACTGAGCCTCTGGTGCAAGACCAGCAGCAATGGGAAAACTCAAACATGATTCTGGCTATCTCAGCAAAACCTAAAAGAGAAGGAGAACACCAAAAAGGATTATGAACTAACCTGGAGCTGAACTTTCATTAGCCGCTGCATCTCTTTGACAGCATTTCCACAGTCGTTCACACTGTGCATTGAAGATGGCACTTCCTTCCCCAGTAACCGTGATGAACGCAGATTAATTGCTGGGTTTTTTACTGCTTGTCCTACATGTGCCTCAGTTAATGTACCTCCCTTAGGTGTAACAGCCTGATTCTTCCCAGAAACCTCAAACCAGACATCATAGAACTTAGGCTTCAAAAGTTCCCTGCCTGCAATACTGGGGTTCCAAGATGGATCTGATCGTGCAATCTTGGCAGACATGTACCTGCAACATAGGGAATATACATTTTTAAGAAGCTAAAAGACAATATCTATGACACCAGAAAAGAAGTCTAACAATGTCCGGCCACAAAATTCATTGGGGAATGGCACATGGCAAACTACATTTTCAAGAAGCTAAAAGACAACATCTATGAATGCCAGAAAATGAAGTCTAATAATGTCCAGCCACAAAGTTTGTGGAGGAATGCACATGTCCTATATACTGAGGTGCCCTGTTCAGAGCTTCAAAGACCTCTATAAAGACATGCATCACAGGATGACACATGTTCCAGTTGTGAGTGAAAGAGGAGATCCAGAATATTTGTGCAGGACCTCATTGCCAAACTTTGAACTCAAACTTCAGCCGTAAAGCCCTCACATAATCTTGACATTCTTACGGTATAAATTTTGAATGGGAACAAATCCTGCACATCTATTGCATGAAAGTAATGATTTCTGGCAGCAGCCTGCTGTCAGAAAGTTATTCTCCCTCTCAGAAGTAATGCTTTCTGGCAGCACAGTTTCAGAACACAATTTGATAAAAGATATATTGCACCTTAACCTTGTTTCTGTTAGGTTCACACCAACCTGTAGTCTGAGCACTCACGCCGAACACTCCAGTACTTGCTCTGACACTGCTTTTTGGAGAAATGTGATCCAAATCTTTCCTGCATGGCCTTAAGAATTGGTGTCCATTTTTTTTGATACTTAACCTGGCCATTACTCTCTTCCCATAAGCGCCGGTGTATACTGTCATAGGTCTCAAATAAAAACCTCACGGACTCATCAGTCCATGTCACATTGCCATCTGCATCTTGTCCAGCTCGCCGGCGTTTCTTGTAAACAACTTCCTTCTTTACTTTATCTGACTCACTGCTACTAGATCCAGACTCTGATGAAGAACCTGACAGTTCACAATCCATGGAGTCTTCCCGCTTCTTCCGTTTGATCCTCTTCTCTCCTTCCTGTTCTCATTTTGATGACAATGTCCAAACATTCACAGAATCTTGTCAGCCAGACTAAACACCGAAGAGGACAAGAGCACAAATCAAAGAAAAAATCACATTAAATACATGAGGAAGAAAAATTATGTGCAGAAATTGTCAACATGACTTTAGCTTGCCTTGAAGATGTTCATATGTGAGTGCATTACATCTTTGGAATTCTCATTCCTGAGATACTCCTTTGATAGCTCCCTCTTCATGTCTCCCTTTCGGCTGCCTGCATCAGAATAGATTGAACTGCAAGTTACCTCTGGAGGAAAGTATGAATCCAGAGTAGAGAGTTACTCCATCTTTATACTGGGATATGCATGCTATGCTGTATCTATATCTCACTTAAAGACAAGATTTTTCAAGTACCATGGACTTCAAGACACAAGTTTGTCTGCACATTGTGATCATTAGGGTGAATGGCATTTTTCAGCAAGGAAGGCTCAGTAAGTTGGGAGAGCCACCCACCCCTCCAACACATATTTACAGGTATGTTTCCAAAACCACTCCAGAACTGAATCTCAAATGATAGAAAGAGAGTGCCTCAAAGATATGGGTTATTGCCTTTGTGTCTTCTCCATTTCTCCTTCCCAGAATGCCTTCGCTTGCCAGCCTTCTCTCTCCCATGGGTTGAGTGATGCAGCTCCTCTTTGCTGGACTCATCACTGTCACTGGACTCATCATCGCCCAGAGACAAATCACTAGTGCCATCTCTATCTCCGGCCTTCTCTCGGTACAAAATACCCTCTCCAGGCAATACTGGCACCTGTGAGCTTGTTGATACAATGACAGCCTGCTCTGTGCTGGGTGCAAATCCTTGCAAAAATGTCTGATGACCAGGGAGAACTGACTGTGAATTGCCCACCTGCCAGTTGAACCCTGAGACGTTGTAAGGCAAGGAACACTGAGGAGAGAACAGATGCACTGGCGAGAACAGAGATGGCGTTCCAGCATTGCTTGGCGAGAAAGGAGGCGCAATGTACTGTGCAAAGGTTTTGGAGGGCTCCTCAGAATACACTGGAGCACTGCTGTCAGGTCCTCTTCCTCCCCTCACTTGTGACCATGGATTTCCACCATTGTTTTGAGATTCTTGTGCAAACAAATTCTGCAGCCCGCTCTCCAAGCCTGGGGAAGTCAAAAAATCTGAAGACAAATAATGATTTCTGCATATGGAATCTACAGGAAATTTGAACCAAGGGAAGTATGGAACAAATTTCACTTAAGTTCATGCCAAAATTATGTGAATAACTAGTTGGCAAATAAATTGCAATTCCAAGATTTCATCTAGATGGATGTGTTGCAAAATGACACGAGAAGAAGGCCCATGGAGGAGACAAAGATAGATGTGGGTAGACTCTCTACAGAAGAAGTATACCAGTTTGCACCCAAACAGAGGCATCCAGGTCAGAATAGAAAGACTCACAGGTAAATGATTAGATTGTGGGAAGGGTCTGTTGGGGACAAGCAACTCATCATCATTTGCACTCCAGCTGATATCCCACACTCCCCAGACATCAAATGCTAGGTCATGACATGATAGGCTTCTAACTGGCATTTTTACTGAACACTTCTAATGCCCTTGATTGTCAACATATTCAAGTGTCATCAAGGCCAGTGTTGAAAGCATAAGACAGATCAATACAGAAAAATGACCAAGAAATCTAGCTTATGCCAGAAATGCCTTAGGCCTTTTCGAGCCATGTTGAGGCTTGTATGGGAAGGGCATCTGACAGCAAGAAAAATGTCAAAGCACTACTCAAAAACCCCTTCAAAAGAAAGTACTTCCAGATAGAATGACTGGGATGATCTGGAAGCCAGAAGACTTGGTTTGTTACATCATAAAACCAGTTGTACACAAACATCACAAGAACAGAAATCCAATAATGCCACCTTGTGCGGGGAGGTCTAAAAGCAGTCTACTGTACCTAATCAATGGTTCTCCAGATTCCTGTGGCCTTGAATGCTGTTGAGAGCCAGCACACTCCTGGCCCCTCTCAGTCCACAAGGTCAATGCTGCACACAGAGGCAAACCTTCCCATTCAGGACACACTAGATTCTCTACTCCCACATCTGAAAAACAGATGGCCAAGACATGATAACCAGACAAAGCAGAGAGCCAAAAAACCTACCATGATTGACAAATGAGGCATTGTTGCCATTGTTACTGGCTGTTGTCGGTGTCTTCATGGAGGGTTGGATATTGCTTAATGAAATTGATTTTCTCTGCAGTTGGGGAATGCTTCCATTATTCTCCATCTTGCTGGAGCTTGAGGCCCACCAGGACCTGTCACAAGGACACACTATCCCCTGCCCGAATCCTTGTTCTGCTCAGGTGGCTTGACTGCTGAATGGTCCAAGTTGCAGGACAACTACTGCTCTGTTATGAATACAGGTGCACAGTAGGGTGTTTCTTCAAGTTAGCAAAGAAGGGGCAAAACAAAGCTGCAAGGATTAATCATCTCCACCATCATACGCTACTCAAAAGAAAACAGACACAGAGTAAGTGTCACTCTTGTGTGGAGAGGCTATCATCAAGAACATTGGTTCTCATGTCTACTCAGACTCTCCCCTCCAGAAAAGATGTTCCAAGAATTGATGTCTTAGTAGGTGCATTCTGTGTGTTTGTTTTGCTTCCTCCTCTGAGATCCACCACACCGACAGGCAAACAATCCTCAATAGAAAGATGTGAGGGAATGGGAAGGGTACACAACACCCAACATGCGGTGTGCATGACACACAAAAACCTAAAGTACTGAATACCAAATGAAAACAGAAGCACTTCTTGTTGCACCTCTCTTGGAAGAGAGACCAACTCACCCTGGTAGGGTTGCATGATGCCCTGTAAAACTTCCAACATTTCCACAGTGCACTATCTCTCTCTCCTAATCTGCATACAGATAAGATATATTTCAATTATTGGAGACTCCTAAATAGTTAAACCCAGTAGAAACCTCAAGCACACTCATTTTAAAAGGTAACAGGGAGAGAGATAGATGGCTTCTTCCTGAACACCATATCACGAGAATTCCAAAATCCTGACAAATAAACAATTCTTATGAATGCTAACGCCCTATATAGATAGCACTGCAGGGAGTGACCGTCTACTGCACTCTGGCTTAAGATTGTTTGATCCATCACAACAGAGGCTCCACTGTCACCTAAGGAGTACTTCCTTGCAAAGGACAAAACAGGAGGTCAACTACTTGAGCCCAGCGGATGAAGATGACTACCACTAAGGAGTGACAAGTCTCTCTCCTGAAGACATGATGTCTCATTCAGATATGGAAAATGCTTCCTAGTCACCAGGGGGATCATATAGTCACCGAGGGTCTGAGAGGTGTCCTCAAAACTGTTGCTTCTGCAAGGGGCAATTTGATCTTAGAATCCTGCTACCTGGAGCTACCATGGTTCACAGTCTCCGGCTGTCACTCAGCTCGCCTCAAACGAACCTTCTCGTCAGCTGTAAACGGTTCTAAGGGGAAATTGATGAGTCGGTGGATGTGGAGCACTTGAGAGGCCGCTTACAGATGTCCCAGAAGAAAATGGCTAGATAAGGATCGTGGGTCAACGGCAAAAAATCCAAGCTGAAAAGCAGTCTAAGTACGCCAATCGACAATTCCGCTACCTTAGTGCGATATTGCGGAGAAATGCACTTAACGGACATCTGAAACTACGGGAGAAACACGGAGCTGTTGTGAAGATACGCTGAGAGTTAAAAAATGTAAACTCGAAAGAGCTCATCACAACTACAGAAGCTGGTATATGCCACAGAAGAATACACGGGAGGTTTCCAGTGGATTGCGAACCACAAAACTCCAAGAAAAACCATGTGGAAATTGAATAGCGGAAAAACTTTCAGAGACAGAACAGGTGAGATTCACAGGATTGAAACCACAGATCAGCTTGCATGTCGGCACACAAAACAAAAGAGATGACTCCGATCTTTCAAAACATGAGCGAAGTAATAATCATTCTGACTTGAGGGGTGAAGGAACTCACCAGGGAAAAAAGTAGTCCACCGATCTGTAGCCGGATTGAGGCTGCCAAAAGAAGAGCGAAACCAGTGTTGCAAAGATCACAGCATCTCTCCCGTCCAGCCGAAAACGGTGACCGTGTAAGATGCAACAAACCATGTAGAAAAGAAGAAGAAGCAGCAGCAAGGCTTGTGGCAACAAAGCCGGAGTTTTTCCAACCAGAAGCAGAGTCGAAGATCAGAACCAAAGCAGTATTGTGCAAGAGAAAAGAAGCGGTTTGCTGCTCCTCTAGATCAGGTCGCAAACCCCACTGCACACTGTCCTCGCGCTCTCTGTGTCCCAAGGTGCACGACGACACCCCCTCGTTTGACGGGTGACCCTCCCTTCTCTTCGCCACCCGACCCGACGACTCAAACATTCTTAACCTTGCAAGTTTTTTAATGGATTTTTGTTCCTTAAAAAAAGCCCCTCTTACCCCCGCCACCAAAAAAAACAAGACTCAAATTTTCACCTACCAATTTGACAATGAAAATTGTGTGAAATGTGTTTTTTATAAGTTCATATTTTTTTCATACTAATTTCATATGTTTAACACATTTACAAATATGAAATTTTTATAATTTTTATTTTATTTTGCTTATATGTGTTTTAAGTGCACAACATTCATGTGCAAAAATTACAAACCTACAAAAAATCAATTTCACAAAATTTTCATCAATCAAATCAGTAGATGAAAATTTTGTGATTAACAATATCAATCAATCAGATGATTATTAAATCAAATGTATAACATGCACCAATTATATTTAAATTGCTCTATTTGCTCCATTCATGCATGAATTTGTTTCATTTGACTTGAAACAAATTATTTGTTTGTAGATTCATGAAAAACTAACTATGTTTATGAAGGTTTAGCTTTGTTTTACGCTTTTGTTCAAATTGGTGGATTTTTTTTGTTTGCTTGAATGTTCATTTCACTCACTTGACTAGTTTCATTCACAAATGAATTCATTCATTTTGTTCAACACAAGCCATTTAGACGTGTTTTCAAAACTCAAGTTATTTCACTTGTTTGTTTTTCAAATCCTTGGATAAAGGTGTATTCACACTTGGTGTTAGGGACTTTGATGTTAAGTCCCCTAACACCATGCTAGTCATTTAGGACTTATCATAACCATTTTATGTTAAGTTAGCATTCACTTAACATTAAGCTATTGCCCATTTAACATTAGATGCCACCTAGATTTTCATTTAACACTGACTTAACATCATGTGAATGCACCGTATGTTCATTAATTTCATATACATAATACCTACAAGCAATTCATTTGTTGGTAGGCTTTTATATTTACTCCAGTTTCTATACATAACATGAACTTCATCTATATCAATAGATAAAGCAACATGCACAAAGAACAATTGTAAACCTTAACCCTGTGGGACAAATAAAATCACAAAGCACACAAAACTAAAGTATGCGGCCATCAGGTGCTTTTTCTTTTGGGGACACAAATGAACTAAATCCATTGCAAAAAGGGCACACAACAAATATAGATAGAACCACAATTGGCCGGTTGAGGCTACATCATTTTGGAATGCTCTTGATAATGCACCTTTTAACTATTCTTGATCTCTTCCTCCAACCCCAATAGCTTACATGGTGAATGTAAGCAACCCTGCACTTTGAAAGATCCTCAAGGCTCCATTGCTACCACATCTGCAGTGGAACCATGAACATTCTTGTGTAGGGCAAGGCCCCCCCATATGGGCCAAAGGAGGGGCATTCCCAAAATAAAGGGCTTAGGACAAGTAATACCCCTAAGAGGTTTAAAAGATAAGGAACATTTTATAAGAGATGTCTAGCATACCATTTAATTAAAGATTAACAACATGGGGCTATTTTCTATAGGAACAATACCATGGTATCTTGGCAGCTTCAACATTAATTATATTATTTATAGAAATGTTGAATTTTTTTAAGGAAAATAATGAATCTTTTGAAATATTTTATGTTTCAACATGGAACCTTCAAATTTAATCTATTATTTGGCAGGCATGTGTTAAGGCTGCCCTTGTATTATGGTAGGAATGTTCTTTGTTATTTCATATTCTCATGTAGACTACCATATGAAGAGGTTACATTGTCACCTACCAATGGTGTTGGACACAAAGGATGAAATAGGTATGTGAGTATTTGACAAACCAAATGTTGGTATGTGTGTGGGCCCTGAACATTAATGTGTGGTGCGTAAAGCCTGAGGCTACATCTTTACTGGAATGAAGGCCCAACAAGGCAGAGCTGAGCACAAGCCCAATTCTGATTAGCCCAGGCTGTATTACCACATGAAAAGATCACGGGCCAAAGACCCACCACGGTTTGGCAACAAGAAGACCAAGGAATTGGGCTTCATGAAAATTATAGAGCCCATGGAGAGGGTAAGTGGGCTTTACACCAACCCATGAAATGGACAAAAAGCTTATGTCCTATAACAAGGCATCTGAATACATACTTTTAAAAAAATTCCTAAGTCTTCAGAAATAGGAAATTTTGGTCTAAGAATGGCAAGTGTGAAATGTCATCAAGTATTGTCACCATGAAAGGAAATGCATGAAACATCGTCTCATCCATGAAGTAACAGCAGTGTGCAACATTGAACCCAAAATCCAATGTTTCAACAATTTGTGTTCAAAGTATTCTATGCCTGGTAACAAACAAGTAGGCATGTGTGATGTTGGCCTAAGTATATTAAACCTCATGTAAGATCACCCATCTCAATATTATTTTAGTCAAAGTGGGCTTAATTTTAAAGTTCATATGGGACCTTGATAAATTTATCTTAATTCAATTTTTAACAATGAAAAGTGTATTAAATTCAATAAATTTTGCTTCATTGGTTTCAAAATTGCAAAATAACACACATGCACACTACCTTGTTAAGGGCTTTTAAGCGGTACAAAGGGGGGAGGGGCTAGAGTTCGGGAGGGTTACAACATGATCACATCTTAACAAACGAAACAAATGAACATCTAACATAATATATAGATTACACAACCTTATGGTCATGGATGTGTCAAAGCGTGTATGCTTGTGCCCTTGTCATATGCATTGATAACATCACACATCCCATGCATGTATTAAGGGGCTAAATTTTACAAAATGAATGAATATTGTCAACATATCATAAACTAGAAAAAGACATAAATGTGAACTACATAATTGAACCAAATGTGAACATTTGGTATTTGAATTAGACAAATAAGTAATTCCCATCTGTCACAATATTATAAAAACAACTTTCCATTAAATTGACTACAAATGTTTCAAACCAAATAAAAATGATGTTTGTACCATTTTTTCAAATAAAAACCCTTAAGTGGTTGTCAAAAATGACATATCTTGCCACATTTCCCATCAAAACATTGAAGGCGAGACATTATGTTATCCAACACAAATTAAAGTGAAGGTAAAGGTTGATTATGAGAAAATTTTGACTTAGTACAACAAGCTTCGTGGCAAGTTGCGTGCATGTTTCTTTGGATTGATGATGTTGGATTTAAAGCACCATGGTATGTCAACATCTTGTCATATAAGTCAAAATTCAATAGTTCATTAGTGTTTTTTTTCTTTCCTAGTGATCTTTTTTTTTCTTTTGACAAAGAAATTGAGAAATTTTTGAAATTTTTTGCTTCTTTTTTTGTGTTAATTTTTTCCAAATTTTTTTTTAATTTTTTAATTTAAAAACTTTTTAAAAAAAACACACTATAGTTGAATGTGAAACATTATGTTGATTGTTTTCTTAATGTTAGGTGTACAAAAGTTTGATCATTGTTTCATGTTCTAGGTTTGAAGGTGATGATACCTTTGAACCACCTATCATAGTTTTGAATAGTTAAACAAGATGGTCAAGGCAAGTCACCAAGTAAAGATAGGTACATAACGTGATTATCACAATCTTGTGAAACTCATTAATGATCATATAACGTTCATATTAGCTTATGCAAAAACTTAGTGAATTTAGAATCCCATTAAATTGCAATGTTTTATAAAATAACTTCTATAACTATCAACCCAAGTTTTTAAAAACCTATGATTCAATTGGGTAACGTTTGAGTTTAAATGTTATTAAAACATCCATGGAAACTTATTTGTATAGCAAACTATGAAGATGGAAATAAATGACATGTTCTAACAAACAATCACCTTTTAAATAATTATACATGCCATTGATGACTTCTAAATGATAAGGTGCATATCATTATTATCCAAGTGTTATTTGAAATTGTTAATGAAATTTTCATTTTGCTATTAGTTTGTATGAAAATTTTAATAATATATGGTGCCCATATTTTAGAATCACACAATTTCAATCACTAGCCCCAATATTTGAAATAGTCTTCTTGTAAGTTTTATAAGTTTAATGTTATGGTGTTTCACATGCCATTGAAACATTGATGATTAATTGTTTGCAACACAAGGTGAAGGGTGGATATTTTATGTCAACAATTAAAACTTTGATTTGCACCATTCATGATTTGCATAACAAATCAAGTGTATAAAACCAAATGGGGTTTGCTTTGTAACTTACAACCTCATGAAATGCTTAAACAATCAAATTCAATATATATAGTAATTGTTACCAACTTGCAATTCCATTTTCCTTCAACACTAAGATCCCAAATGCAAGTGCATCAACCAATTATTCCTTTGAAAACGGCCAACCTTTCCTAAATCATTTTGTTCACCAATTAGTTTTACCTATGCAATTTTTCAAAATTAAGGTTGCAAAATACAACTTTCCATTGCATCATTCGATTAGTTTTTGTAAACCATGATTAATATATCAATGATAATAATTCCAAAACAACACCTTTACAAGCTCATGAACAACCCCACTATAAAAATTATATACTCAATTTCAATTTGAAATATCAGCATGCCAAGAAATTTATTTAGCCAAAGAGCAACATTTGGGAACACTTATTGCATGGTCCTTCCACTGAATTAAAGGCTTGATGGCCTCCTATTTGGAAAAACAATGCAATGAACACTAATAGTTCAAATACAAAGTTTCATTAACTTTTGAAGTAGATATTGGAACATCAAAAAGGAATCTGTACACAATTTTGTAGCTTGTAATTAATTACTACTAACAACAAGATTAAAAAATAAGTGAAATTTGACAAATAAAGGATTCATGGCCATTTATTTTACTATTAGAAACAATTTTAATTTTATCCTTTCCCAAAAGTTTATAATGCAATACAAATTCTTGTAAGGAGGATCACTTGAACTTGAGAATAAGTGCTCATTATAAGTTTTAACATTCATGAATGCACACATAAAAATAAAAAAATTGTTTTGATACATGTTGACAAATTTCACTACCATGTAAACATTTAAAATTTCCAAGTCTAAATCAAAATCCTTATGCTACAAAGGTGGTTGGGCCCTTTATATTTGATTGAATTGTCCTTTGATTTTAAAGGCAACAAGCAATGTGAAAACCAAGAGCCAATGTCCTCCAATATGATTTAAAACATATTGTTTCACAATTACCCATGTCAAACTAAATGATATTCTAGATTGACCTCCATGTGCACATGCATTAAAAGTTGTAATTTGCCCCCGAATGTTAAACATAAGGTATCAAAGCAAACTTTTCAATAAAAGGCATTACATAATATTTGAAATCCTTGGTCACACTTCCTAGCTTGATGCATTAAGACAAGAGGTTGTGTAAGAGTTCCACAATACATTTAGGACAAGTTTTTCAACTTGAACTCATAGTCACATCAAACTACACAAACTAAGGAAAAAAGACAATTAATGTTTTTGGAATGAAAATGGTGCATGGGCATGGACAAATCACAATTTAACCTTTGAATTCACAAACTCACCATGGCCTAGACTTATGAGAAATCATCACTTCCTTCTTTATGATATGTAATTTCTTGCATGGGCTACATTGAAGGTTCAAAATTACCAAGTTATGAGTCTAGCAATTTGGAAAGCTCATAAATATTTCATTTCACATGCAAATTGAAAATTCTCAAAAAAAAAATTCCTTGAAAAAAATTTCCAAGAATGTTTCATACTTTTCAATCAAAGGTGATTTGACTTTTTAAATTGTTATTCAAGTGGTTGGGGGTCATGTCGGTAATTTGATTATTGACTTTTCAAATGACTTAACTTATATTACAAATCTTTATTTGTGAATATGACCTCATTTTATCATAATACTTGGCAAGATCTTTCGAACCAAAAAAAAAATTGTTGAATGTTTTAATTTCAATTCCGTAATGGAACTAGGGTGGCAAACATACCTAGGCAGATTTTGATTTAGCAAACAACTTTTTTCTAGAAAAATATTAAATGCATAGGTAGTAAACATGAATGTGGTGACACCCTCTTCAAAAAATCATTTTTCTATCACAATTCAATAGATTTTTGTTTTTAAATGAGAAACAATGGCAAAATATTCCTTTAAAAATATTACATTGCCTTATGCCAAAATTTCCCCAAAAAAATTGTTGGTGTGGTCATAGTTATACAACCAATCTTCCTACCAGCTAATATTTCCTTGTTCCCAATATTCTCTATGTCACTTATTTCCTTATATCCTAGGGTTATTTTCTATCAATTTTTTTCTTTGTGCAGTAGAGATTGGGTTTTATTTGTGCAAACTAAGACAAAATATTACATAAGAAACACAAAAAGAAAAACATGTAATTGCTTTTAAATTGCATAGAAATTGACTTCCTTTGGAATGGATGCAAAAACACCACAAACAACATCATGCATCATTATGCATTCATTACCATGAACAGATTGTAATTGATGGATATCTTATGGGCGAATGTGCTAAATAACACCATGAAAGAGACCTCTTATTGAAGGATGGGAAATCCAAGCCGCATTCATATAAAGACTGTTTCATTAATAAACAAAACATTGGGAAGACAACCTTCAACTGAAAAATATATATCTTAAATAATAAAGTTATCCATAAAGTCAGGCGATTAGGGGGCGAGAACGGCCAGTTTTGGCATAATAGGGGATCAGTTGTGTAACTGGGAATGAAGTTTTACAAAGCGAAATAAGGGGGACCCAAACTAGTTTTTACCACCAATTTCGGAGGTAAACTGAGTTTAATCCCCTCTTTCCTTTTTCATGAGCGCTTCCGTTGCTGCTACATATATTTTCACTGCTCCTACCCGTACAACTACTATAATTACTCTCCAACCTTGTGCAGTAAACGCTGAGTTTCAGCATTTCGTACTGAGATTTAATAAAATTTCCTTACTTTGCTGATACCACCAAAAGAGGGGATAGGGGGTGAAAGCGAGGGTGACTTTATGAATAACTTTAATAATTAGACAAAAAAAAAAGTAGTTTAATCAGAGTTAATATTGGTTAATGTGGTACAAGTAGATGACCCAATGCACCTTAGTTTGTACCACATTCTTTAAAACCATAGGGACTTAAATTGAAATGAGACACTAAACATTCCCCTAACGAGTTTTCTCCAGTGCTAAAAGTGATTGATAATGCTTAGCCTTGCACAAAGCCACATGATTTTGCTACAAGGATTGACACTCTTCTTAGGCTAAATAAATTATTTGACTACTATTGACACAACAAGACAAGCCCAAAAATGCGCTGGAAATAGCTTGGGGGGGTATTTTTTAGTGCCTCCAAATGGAAACACCCATTTAGTTGAAAATAACATGGGAGTAGTGTCAAAAAGTTGTTTCTTTTTTCGTTTTGGGGGAGGGGGCGTCAATTGTGTCTTTAATCTCGCCCACTCACATAGGCTACATTATTTTCCAATTATCACATTGTTCCACCAACAACAGGTGGCACCAAAGGAGCTTGACAAGTGCCCACTATAATAAAGCTACCTATCTCATCAAAAGGACAAATTAGGGTTGCATTTCATTGCAAAATCTCCTGCCAGAAATTTCTGAGAGCCCATCTCTAAAGTGGCGTTACTTAAGTTTCTGAACACTAGAACCCTAAAAAAGGAGGGGAACTTTCCAGGAACGCACTCCCATAACAAAAAGCTGTCATGAAATTGTTGCCGTACCTATCATCGTGAGCTGGAGTAAAGAAGGTACCTGCCTACCTACCTATCCATCCAACCATCCATCCCCCCACCTTAGGAGAATCTGGAACGTTAGAATATACGAATTTTTCATTGTTAGCTTTTTTTGGTATTTTATGGTCCCCCTCCACTAGAATAAATAAATAAAATCTACCTACCTGCATGATGACGTCAGGCTACCATAGTCATCTTGATGTCACCAGTGGCAGCAGAGTTGCTTTTTGGGGGGGTTTATTTTTCATTTCTCGCCAATGGCAGGCCAAGGTTCACATGACAATTTTATATTATATTATTAGAGGTTTCCCCTTACACAAAGCACTGCCTGAATTTTTCCTTCGTATTTTCAGCTCCCTTACCTGCCTCAAGAAACCTGAGTACAGGCCCTTTTCCTACACTAAACTGCCTGGAAGTTCCGCTCGGGGTTCTGAAAATAAGCACCCCTCTGCTCTGGCTCCAACTGCCTAGCTTGGGCAGTTGCTTATTTTGGGAATAACCCACTCCTCAGCCTTTGGTGGTCCTTACTGCAGGCCAGATCCATCTTTTTCTCGTAAAAAATGAATGATGCCTGAACGCATTTTGGTGCTGCCCACGATAATAGACTTTGGCTCTGGTTAGGCACATTTTGGGTTTATCTACTAAATACTAATTGTATATTAAAGGCCTATATAATAAAAGTCTGTAGCGGGCAGCACCAAAATGTGTCTGGGCATCTCCTGAAAAATCTTGAACAAGCAAATGGGCAGTGAGGGAAAAAAAGAAGCATGCAATACTTTTGTACTGGCCTACAATATTGTAAGGACCTTTTGCTTATTTTAACTTCTTCCTACCAGTGTGTGCCTTACCAATATTGGTCCATGTTTTCTCTTTTAGGGAAAATGAATACCTAGGGGAGTACCTTGGCAGCTTCAACATTATTCAAATTATTTGCAGAAATGTTGAAATTTTCAAAAAATAATTTCTTCAAAGACCAAAATTTTATGAAGAAAAAACAGAGAAATCTATAGTAGTATTCAAGAATATTTTATATTTTCAACAGGGAATCTTGAAACATTAATTAATTATTCAATGGACATGTGTTGAAGCTGCCATTGTATTATGGTACCATGACTGATAATTGACAGGTTTTGTCGAAACACACTTAATTATTTGAAATAAGATGGTCTGGCAGGCCCCCATTTGAACACTGTGGTACTCAGGGGCCAACTTCAGCACATGTCTGTCAAATAATTAATTAAATTTCAAGATTTCATTTCAAAAATTAAACATTCCAAAAAAAATTCAATTTTCTTCACAGACTTTTTTTGGAGAAAAGTAAAACTTGAAGGTTTCAGCATTTTTTTAAATAATATATTTTGTGCTGAAGCTGCCAATTTTTTTAAGTTGCGTACAACTCAGGGCCATCCAATTACATTTTTGTGAGCTGCCCACCATTTCAGGTCACCTGCGTCACAGACTGTACTTGTCACACCTCATGCCTGCCATTGGATTCCATTGTAATTCAGGGCTGAAATTTGGTCAACAAAGATTTTTTTTTAAGGGTAGCACCGTACTTTTAAAAGGTTAGATAAGGTAATAAAGTTGTTGGGAAAGTCACCCTCGCTTTCACCCCCCTATCCCGTCTTTCAGTGGTATTTGCAAAGTAAGGAAATTGTATTAAATGTCAGTATGAAATGCTGAAACTCATTTAATGCACAAGGGTTTGAGAGTAATTATAGTAGTTGTACAGGTAGGAGCAATGAAAATGTAAGTCGCAGCAGTGGAGGCGCTCAGGAAAAAAGGAAAGACAGGATGAAACTAAGTTTACTAACAAATTTGGCGAACAAACTAAATTGGGTCCCAGTTATTTCGTTTTGTAAAATTTTGCATTCCCAGCTCCGTGTTTGATGCCATATAATGCAGAAACTGGCTCTTGTCGGCCCCTAATCTCGTGACTTTATGGATGATTCTAATGCCTTGATATATTTCATATGAATATTGCAAACACATCAATCAAACAATCAAACCATGTAGGATGTAGGGTGTTGCAATCACAGCCTCCAGGTCTGATTGATATGTGTAGTGTCCTATGCCTATGACTGGACCATAGATTTGTCCAGTCCCACATTTTGGTATGAGCCCTCAGGCTTTACTCAAGATAAAGCACAAGGTGAAAGTTATCATGAACCTAAACATATGTAAATCAGAACATTTACATATCAGGGAGAGCATTCTTTCACCTATTCCTTAAGATTTGGAGGGATCTTACACTTATTGTTATCTTACTCCTACAATGCCTTCAAAGTCTAAGTCCTTCTTGCTTGTAAGGTGTGTACTAAATGTAATATTTCTCCTTTTTTTAATTCTAGGAGGGATATTCATGGAAATAAGGTGCACTCAAATATGTTATAGGAAATTTGTTGTGGAGGAGGAGGCAAAATATTTTCCCTAGGTCACATTCCTTGAAGTAAAGGTGCATAAGTAAGCCCCCATTTGCACTAGAGCTTGAAAGCCCATGACCATCAAAATAGAAAATTTTATGATTAGAGTAAAAGTCATTTTAAGGTTTTAAGTTCACTTTAAACAAGGTTGAAAGATCAAGGGAAATATAAATTGAATGAAAAATCAGCACTAAATGCATTATGGATAATGTTTCATGGTCTAACGGGCTTGCTACCAAACCCACCTCTTTGAGGTGGTCATTGCAGCAAGCCCTTATTTGACACAGGTGTGGAAAAAAGCCTATTATATAGTGAGTTCAAAAAAACCATGAATGTTAGATTTTGATGTTTCAAACTCAGAATTATTTTTAACAACTCTTTCTAGAGGTGAGTTGGATATTTGTTAGACCATGAACTCAAATAGGCAAAGACTTTTTCTCAAAAAATTTATTATATATTTTTTGAAGGTGGGCTTGAAATTTGTTAGCCCATGGGCCAAAAAGGTAATGATTGGTTGGAGGTTTTACAAAAGAAAATTCAAAATTTTTAATAAATACTTTTTGAAAGTGGGTGCAAAGTTTGTTAACCAATGGTCCTAAAAAGTTATGATTGGTCGAATTTTTAATTTTTTTTCTTAATTTCAAAAATATTTTAAAAGAAAAGGTGGACACAAAGTTCGTTAGCCCAAGGGCCAAAAAAACCATGATTGGTCAGATTTTTTTTACATTTTTTTTTAATTTGATGATCCATGGTGATCCTATTTGTTGAAATGAAGAAAGTGGAGAAAGAATAAATGGAAGGAAAATGGTGAAAAAAACAAAGGAGAAACCTTAAACTAGTAGTTTAAAAAGTACATAAAACATTAAATTAAAAATCAATTTTTACATTATATATATATACCTCAATAAAGTCTATTTTCTCTTTACATTACACTTGACAACCCAAGCTCACACATAAATGATTTCTGAATTTCCATCGGACTGCCTTTGGATGTGTTTGAAGGCCCTCGATATTTGGATGGTCACGGTCTCTCACCATAGGGTCAAGGGGGATGAAGTGCTGAAGTGACACAAATAGGTAGGTAGGAAAGCAACATCTGTGGCTGATTCTGTGCCCTTGAAAAGGGACTCTGACATGGTGCACGTTAAAGCAGAAATGGGTCCTCAAAGTACCGTGTGGTTCTTCTTTACCACGACTGCCCGAGTGCTCAACCAAGACATGTCTGGTGATGAGTGGACACATCTTCATGCTGCAGCTGCCAGGACACATCTTTTTGTGTCTTATTATACACACTTTGGGCATGTAATGAACACTAAGAGGCATATTATGAATCAGTCGAACCCCCAAAGTGTGCATAACAGGACCCAACAATTTGTGTCTGGGCATCATCCATCGGATCACACCCCAGGGCAAAGAAGAAAATATAGAAGGAGACTGTACTATTGTACTGTCTTGAACAAGGATCCATTGCTGATTTAACATCCTCCCTCTGAAACCCGCTGAATTAATAACTCAGCGATCTACATACGCGAGAGAGAGAGAGAACGCCAGCTGGGGCCAACTCTGGCTACTAGCAAGTCCAAGGCCAAGCCCCTTCGGGTGAGCCTCTGAGCATGCTAAGCGCAAGTATGGGCCCTAGGTGGTCGCTCCCTAGTATTACTGGCAAGGGATCCCAAGTAATGGCAAAGCATTTATGCAGAATTTGCTTGGTTGCCTTGAGATCGAATCAGCCACTCAGGTAGATTCGGAACAATTAAACATGCTAAAAAACCTGAATGAGTGCTTATGCTACTGAATGGGCCCAGTCCACCTTGTTATGAGCTCGCGCCAATATGCAGCTAAACGGTGTTCCCGAATCGCCACCCTTGGTTCACACCACAGAAGTGTTTCCCACCATTGATTCATATTACAAATCGAACTGGCAGAACCAAAAGTGGAACAAGCAGATGACCACTTGCCCCACCAAAATTTGGAACATCAGTTTGTAATGATTTTTAAAAAAATTAAATTAAGTTGTCTTGAGTTTGGCCGGCTCTACACTAGGAGTCAAGGCCACTGTTCAACTCAAATCAAGCATTCACATTGGTGCAAAAGTTGAAATCAGCCTGAAGGGCTTTACATTACACTACTACAAATGTGGGCCCCAAAATATGTCCCCATTTTGTTATGTTCGATACTCGTGCCATAGCTACATTGGAGAAGTTACTTAGTGCAGGATCTTTTGGTGGTTCTATTGATCACCTATCTCATAGTCAAACCATTCTTCATGTTTTTTCAAGTAGGTTCGACCTCCCTTCTGTGGTTCATACTATTGCCCTTGCATTTTTGGGGTGTTGGGCATTGATCACTCCTACATTTGTCACATGTTTTCAATAGGATGATCATCCTATTCTTCTAGATGTAATAACACATGTTGAAATTGGCATTTCCCTATTCCTAATGGCAGTATGAAATGTCCAAGCCATGTTACCCTACGTTGTCCACTGTCAAGTCCCACCCTTTGAAAGCTTAATTTTATCCCTAATTGCAAGCTTCTTTGGCAAATCACCTACACGAATAGGAGTTTGCTTCGCTTCCAGTAGACGTTCTTTTGGATATCGTGCGAGCACATTTATGCTCATGTGTGGGTTCAAAGGCATGCACTTGGTTATTAACTCGTCCTACCACACTTGCATTTTATTTATCCTTAATTCACTTTTTTACAACATTACGTATCGGTCTTGGCTTGCCACATCCTATAGTTGTGAATCTTTCACGGTGTCAATGTGGTCATACCATTCACTATCCAAATACCCATCTACTTTGGTGTCCTTGTGGGACTGAACATACAACAGCCCATGACACATTTCGAGATATTATTGCAACTATTGTTTTGGATAGTGGAGCACATGTTTAAAGGCAAGTTCCCACATTTTCCCTCACCACACCCAACGACAAATGGATATCCTTATCACCAAATATGGTTTCTAAATTTTGATGGACATTGTCATTGCTTACCCAACTCGCACAAATATGGTGCAACAAGCATCAATGACAACATCACATGTAACGATGATGGTTATTCAAGAGAAGACAAGATCATGCTCTAAGTGAGCACCAGGCAATGACTTCATTCCCCTTGCTATTGAAACGTATGAGTGTTTTTTTTTTTTTTTTTTTTTTTAAAATTTTGTACCGCTTGTGCACAAACCACTATTGCACATCATCAACAATCTTTTTTAATCCCTTTGATGTTTATTTCTTATTATCAATAGCATCGTCCATAGCCATGGAACATGTGCAAATCATAACGATTCTTCAGTGGGCTACTGCACTTGGTTGGGGTTTTTCATTTCTTCCACACAACATAACTAGTGCACCTCCGTCAATAATTGATTTGTGGTAAAACGACAACTCGTTCATTTTAGGTTTTATTTGTTATTGTTGATCGTCATTTTGTAACCATGGGTCCTATTCGCATAAGGTTTTTACCTTTTTTTGTAGATTTTTTTTTGCTTTGGGTTATGTTTACTTGTGCTGTCATTTGCCTTGCACTTTTGATGGATGGGTTCATGTTCTTAATTTCTATATACATGGTTTTTCTTTTATTTCACTATGAGAATGCAAAAATGATATTAGATTCACCTAAAGTGGAGTGAGACACCATCATTAGTGCATAAATCCACACATCAATATAAATAATCATTATTAAATGGATCCATTCACCAAATCATTCCATCCAATATTTTTTATTGGATTAAATCATATTTTGGGGGGCTAAGGTGAAAATCAATTCACAAACCAGACCATTAGGCCTTGATGTATGTGATATGAATTAACCGCCGTCAAAACCATTTAGACCATTATTTACCAAGGGCCAATTGGAGCATGAAAACAATGCAGACCACATGTGAGATATAATTTTAGGCCTTAACTAATTAGAAAAAAATAAATTGTACTTTAAAACATGTGGATGGAGGACAGGTTAAATTTCCACATTGGATAGCTCAAAAGGTTAGTGGATACTAAAACAGTACAAATATATCCAACATGGATTCAATTCACAAAATCAAATAGCAATATAAAAAAACAATATATGAACATTAGACATTTAATTATATACATATATTTTTGACATATATATAGGACATATATTTGAAATTAAATTTAAAATGTCAAAAATATATAATGATGGTTTACAAAATAACTAACAATCCAACGCAAGTTCCAACTTTGAATTATAATGCAATTCAATACATCAGTTATATTCCCTTTGCCATAAGAAAATGTCACAATAGCACTTTGAAGGTGACCATTTTGTTAATTCTACCAAAATCAAAATGATCAAAACAAGAATGAATCCCAAAGCTCTAGATTCATGAACAACTTTTCTCACAAAGCCTAAGTGTTTCATTTTCATTTTTCACTGCACATTCCACTTTAAATCATGTATAATGATTTGTATTCCCACATCACCAAATCTTGACCATTGGAACCATTAACTTGCCATATTTCTCATGATCAACTTGGTTTATAACAAATGTTCAATTTTCAATAGGTCATTGTCTGAGTTGTGGGCTGCTTCAACATGGGCTATAAAGGCCATTACTTGTTATACTTCTATTACCCCTACTTCATCACCTAAAATTTCAACAATTGATTGATGGCCATGTGCATTCATTGAACTTAAAACATCATATGTTTCTTCTAATCTAGGACTCAAACAAGGTCATCAACCTTGTGCACCACCTTGTGTGATTGAAGTTATTATTTTCAAAACTAATTTCTAGATTGGGTCTTAAGTATCCACCACAAATAACACATGTCCTCCCACACCTAATTAACTTTAACTCTAAAATTTCCAATGCAAGCTCCATGTTGCCCACAATATGTTTGAATTTTCAAATGTTTTGTTGGTTTATGGAACTTATTGGGACATTGTAAAAGGGAAGACATATGGGTTTGAATGTATTGGTAACCTTCATGCAAGGTTCACAAGCCAACAACCATATTGGTTTTGCCAAAATGTTCACACTCCATGCATGTTTGACGAATCCCATGATCTTCAAAATATGATACAATTCATGGATGTGAACAAGATAGCACAAGCCTCACTTATTTAGGGGACTACCTTTGGGAGAATTTTTTTTTAAATATTTTTATAAAAGTCCTTTTTAAAAAAAAATGAATTATTTTCTTTATATTATTATGTCAAGGTTTATGTAAAACATTTCAAAAAATATTTCATTTCAAAAGTTTTGAACCCCATTTACAAGTCATTTTTATGTTTAAAAGCAACCATTACAATGATCAATGAATCTTTTTGAGAACTTTTTATTCATTGGATATTTTTCAAATTAATTCACATGTTTCAATGATATATTAAGAATTTTACAATGTATAAAATTCTTAAACTTTCAACATGAAATTAAATCACCATTTTTAAATGTGAAAATTAAACAAGCATTACACTTGTTTGTGACTTTTGTTTGTGTGATTGCATTATCATGGCTGAATAAGAAACAACTAATATTTTTATCAAAACACCAACATAATGCAATTTAGCAGTCAAAATAGTTTAGTCCCTGGCAAAAGACCAACTACCTTGTATGAAAATTTAAATAATCCCAAAATCAAAAGTTGTGTGACATGCAACCCCAACCTCCTCCACGTGGTAGTGGTTGCCATATGCCCACATTGATGCATACAAATAAGCTACTAGAGATGGAGGTTGTGATAAATGAACAATATCTTTGTTGACAATTTCATTGCAGTCCAATGCACCATGAACATGGGCTTGTAACCACTCACCAAATGGGGGCACATCCACAACCAAGTTTGGAAGAAATACACATTTAATCTCACCTCTTCGGTTGTTTCTAATGCAACGAATATGTTCTCATCAACCTTCTTCCACATGAACTTGACATGCCTCATGTTCCCTACAATATGCCCCATGTCCTTTCGAATACCTTAGTAAAATTTTACTTAACCTTATCAAGTTTGTGAATGGATTAAATCAAGGTGAAACCATTACAATAGGGAACTATGAAAAAGGTGGGTAATATTAAATAAATATAAAATTTCCAAAATGATTGGGAGTACTTGGTGTTCTCAAAAGTGCCACACATACAAAAATTTCATAATCAAACAATGTCATATAAACCATTGGTTTAAGGTGCAACAATAAGTACCATGTGTAATAACAAGATGCATTGAATAATGGTGTAACAAAAAAAAAATTGTAACAAACAAAAAAGTGCAATACAAAGTGGATATAATCATGGGTGGAATAACAAAGAGCTTATAATAATTAAAAAATGCAACATCAAAGAAATCACAACAAAAAAAATCAATAGAAACATAATTTTTTAATTTATGAAATTTGCAATAAAAGGATGCATCACAAGTAATTGCCTTCAAAAAAAATAGATGACTTTGTTGGGTATGTAAACCCCACAAATTTCCCCAAAAGTTAAAGATGAAAATCAATTCACACTATAATTGATGGCATTACAATTACAGGGTTTAAAACATAATACATAACAAGACAAAAAAAATTGATTTGAGATATTTCAAAAACTCATTGGACTAACTTTTAGGTTGCTATTGAATTTTGGAATACATATTCATGGATTATTCATCTCTCTTGACTATTTAGTATTTTTATTTATTTATTTCCCTTGAAAAACGTCGCCTACATCAATTACATCCTCATTCAGATCCCACAATGTCTTCCATGTATGCTTATATAATTGAAAATATTATATACAAAATCCTAGAATTTCATCATACATGTGCCTCGTTGCCATGCAACCCTCCAATTTGGTTTTGTTCTACACATATTGCTTCAACACTCCTAAATATCTTTCAATTGGATAACACCACCTTGTTACAATTGGCGCACATATATCTATGTCATCCACCAAATGAATAAATAGATGAGTCGTAATGTCAATAAACCCAAGGGGAAACCACATTTCAAATAAGGATAATGTTTTTGCAACATACACCTTCAAAGAAGGTATGTCACTTTGATCCATTGTTTTCACACATAATTTTTGAAAAAAATTACTTAATCATATCACAATTTCATGTTGATTATGCATTAAAATGTTTCTTATGCATGCAAGTAATATATATTGTACCATGACATGATGGTCATGGTTCTTCGTCACCATCAATCTTCACCTAGCCACATTTTTTTAAATGCATCTACATACCATGTTGACACCTTGATGGAAGAAACAAGTTCCAAGAATTATTGGGTTTCATTTGTAGAAAACACATATGGTGCAATTGGTTTCACAAAGTTAGGACCCCTTCATTGCAACCATAGCCATGGACGAATACCTACCTCCTCCATGTCCCTTCTAATGTTTAATGTGTCTTTTTCCCCAATAGATGCTTGAGTACATTGTCATTTACATTTTTTTTCTATGTGCATTACATCTAATGTGTACTTTTGTCAACAACTCCTACACCCAAACAAAACATGGAAATTAATCACAATTGTTATAGGAGCATGAATTGTTTAAATGTGTTGGACCATTATGCATAAACAAATCAAGGAAACATTGAGCTCTCCACATTTCTTATAGGAGCATGAATTGTTTCAATGCATTGGACCATTATGCATAAACAAATCAAGGAAACATTGAACTCTCCACATTTCTATCACCTTTATTGGAAGATGTAGTGGCAACCCTCTTAACTAGTTGGGTCCAAGTAACACCAAACTTCACACGTGGCATAAACATGTTTGTTGGATTTAAATGATATTCAAGTTGATACCTATAAGTAACCAACTATTTCATTACCCTCAAGCATAAAAAGAAATAATGGAAATGGTGTAAAATCAATACACATAATTTAGGATGTTATTCTTTCACATAAGCCTATTCCATTAGGTTGCATATGATGCCAATGCTACCATGAATGTTTCAAATTCCCTTGAAAATATTATGGTCACCCCAAGAATGAATGTCACATTTTGAAATTATAGAAGGTGCATACCGCTCATGTCCATACCATTACAACTAAGCTTCAAATTTGGCAACGAACTAGTGTAACGTGTCCACACCCACCATGTACCAAGTATAATACTTGGACAATGGGAACTAAATACCCCAAACAAGGATTATTTAATGAAAAGAAACCTTGTGCATAAGGGAAAATACAACAAAACGCCCCAAATGGGGATTGTTTTATTGAAAATAAACTTGCAT
>Ga0209208_10001951_pt1 | contig 29521 bp, 26 predicted proteins | sample S1TSphfallax_3_FD_187694 | JGI IMG/M metagenome (GOLD analysis project Ga0209208, IMG submission 187694) | Host-associated microbial communities from peat moss isolated from Minnesota, USA - S1T2_Fd - Sphagnum fallax MG (SPAdes) (version 2) | ecosystem: Host-associated > Plants > Peat moss >...
GGAGGGCTCTGGCTCCGCGGCATTCCCGGGCAACCAAACCTCAATGTCGATCACCGGGCCAGGCCCGATTCTCATCTCAGGAGTGTCCGCCAGCAGCATGGCCGACAACATTAAGCTGGATGGGAGCGCCTTCTTCGAAGGAAGAAACTACTCAGTCGCAACAACCGGACCTTTGACATTCACCGTCACGCCTCCGCCGCCAACCATTACAAGCATTTCCCCGTCGGAGATCGCCGTCGGAGCAAACAATGTGAAAGTCACGATCTCTGGCTCTGGATTTGGAGCCTCGCCGACCGTTAACCTCCCATCCGGCGTCACCCTCGTAGGGCAGTCGGCAACCAATTCGAGCATTGCACTTACGGTCAACGTCGGCTATGTCACGCCGTCAACTTCGGCGCAGATAACTATTACAAGCTCCGGTGGAACAAGCGGGCCCTCCGAAATAACGCTCAATGGCCCAGCTTGGGCAACCGTGCTAAGCGACGTGACTGGCCAAGACCTTGAAGGCACAATCCTTAGGCTGGTAAACTATCAGGTTTACAACGTGGACGGGACCGTAGTCGCAAGGATTCCGATCGCCGAACAATTTACGGCCTCCGGATGGAGTTGCGCGAACGCGAAGCAGCCGGTAACGGAAACAACCACCTGCAATGGTCAGGACGACACCGAGAGCAGCGGACAGTTTCAGGACATCTGGAGCTACTACGGCACCTCTTACACGCCTGAAAATTGCGGGGCGAACGTAACGGATCACTGGCAGTGGTGCTCGCCTTCCGGTCCGAGCTCGGGCATTACATTCATGACCCTGAGCGGTTTCATTCACACGGTGGACAGTGAAATTAACGGATTTACGAACCCCCCAAATGAGATTCCAGCCGGCACGATTTTCAAACCGTGAGAAGGTGAACGCTATGGAAAGGTCCCATCTCGTTATCGTAGGGCTCCTAGTTGCTGTTGGATGCCTCTCCACTGCCAGCAGGTCGGTCGCACAATGCAGAGGAAGCGTCGACGGAAAGGTCGTCGACGACAGCGGAAATCCCGTTGCGGGAGCCCTAGTCAGCCTAAGTGCGCACAAGCAGCTACTGAGCCACAAAGCGGTAAAATTCTCTAAGACTGAGGATGAAGGCTCGTTTCATGCCACCTTCGATTTGGCGGGTCCCGGATCGTATTGGGTTTTGGCAAAGAAGGAGGAGGATGGGCACCCAGACACAAGGATGGCGTTCTATAACGATGTGTACCCCCAGCTTGTCGTCCTCGATTGCGGCGCGACAGTTTCCGGGGTCATCGTCGAACTCGGACCCAAAGCGGCTCACATTACCCGTATTTCCGTATACGATGTGGACACCGGCAAAGCGATAGAGAACGCGACGATCACGATGCGAAGGTCGTCCTCTCCGGTAAGGAAATCTCCGTCGGAAGTCGTCTCCATTTCGACCTCCACTGTCCTTATGTCCCCCAGCCCGAGTTACCTTGGCCTCGCCATCCCCGCAAACGTCGATATCACATATCAGATTAACGCGCCGGGATACGCTCCATCATCCGAGCGGAGCCTGCATCTCGCGCCGTCGCAGCAGACGGAATTGAATGTGGTGCTCCGACGAGCACCCTCATCTACCACCTGGTCGCCATAATCGGTGAAGCCGTCCGAGAAGGTATTCACCTACCATTACATCGTCAAAGCGCCAGCCTCGCCCACTGGAGTCGGAGGCCCGTACTTCGATCCGTCTTACGGCGCTACTTATGCCGATGATTGCGATTTTGAAGCACAGGAGGTTGCGGGGTACGGCTCGCGTAACTCGACGACCCCTAGCGGCCTTTACGTTAGGAAACCCTTTAACGGCTGCAGCGTTACCCTCGTCCCATAGGAGTCTTGGTGAAGTTTAAGAAAACGGCGGTCCTCATCTCCCTTTGTCAGGTTGCCGCTGTCGCTGCCCCACCCGTCACCGGCTCGGCCGATCCGCATATCGTCGCCGTCTCGCAGGTCTCCGATACGGGCGCCGCGTTTTCCCCGACGGGCAAAGAGGCGATTCAGCTGCGGGAGGCTCGAATTCAGGTGACCGGTCCCCACGAACAGCCAGTTTCACGTCGGCTGTTCCTCGTCTTCGATCCTAAGAGCGGGGCATTCTGCTGGCACGTCGCGATCGAAGGCAGCCCCACTGATTTATCCGAGCAAACTACCTGGTTCAAGAGATACCGCGCAGCCTTTGAAAAGGACGGGATCATTTACGTTTTTACGGCCGAAAATGGCCCACTGGTTATCCTCGTTCAGCAGTCTTCCGGCCGGGCGACGAGCATGGGCAACGCGGAAGAGCAAGCCTTGCGGGCTGTAGCGACGCTGAATGACCCTCCAGGAAATGTGAACATTGGGCAACAATGGCATACAGTGCTGCTCTCGCGCCTGAGCCCCGACTTCGTTCAGGCTCCTGAATCCCAGACGTCCGGGCCTGAACCGAAGGTAGACGACGTCCAGTGGGACGGCGAACACTGGATTCTGACTCTAGCAGCCCGCTGGAGAGAGGTCATCACCCTGGACGCGGAGTACAACGTACTATCGATGAAAAAGGTTGATTAGGGCGGGTGCCCCAAGGGTGAAGTCTGGGCGGGTGGGCGTGTGGCCATCCCATAAGCGCTAAGATAACAAGTTGGTAACCCCATAAAATATGGGGGGTGGCCAACCCTAGTTTTTGTCCTCTTCAACCCAACGTGGACAGCCACGGTAGCCGCGGTCGTGTACTCTTTGCAAACCGTGATATCCATAGCGCGGTCAACCAACAGTCAGGGCCTACCGTCGTTCACGTCATAAATCACCACACCTTGAGGGTGAGGAGGATCTCAGCATGAAGCATCTCCTAAGTCTTTTTGTTTTTTCTCTGGCCTTGATCGGAGGACAGATGACAGTCTACCAAGTGGCAGTTTCAGCTTCCGGCAAGCTAGACGCGGCCAACGTTCGGCTCGACCATGACGTCCTAGTGGAAAATCAGCCGGTCCTCTCGATCTTCCTGGACGTGTTGCGCGGAACCGGGGTGAATGGAGGCTTCGCCGAAATTGCAGCCTGTTCAAATTTATCTCAGGGGGATCTGAAGCTAAAGCAGGGAACAACTATTCGCGAAGCCATGGACGCATTGGTCTCCGCCAATCCAACCTATAAATGGGAGCTGCAAGACGGGGTTGTCATCCTAATGCCGCAGGGTGGCGTTCCCCTACTAGATACGAAGATCGGCAAGTTTCACGTTGACGCGTCGGATAGCGAAACTTCCGCTGTGATTGAGGAAATGCTCAGATCTCCCGAAGTTCGATCGCGCGCAGTCCAACTCGACCTCAAACTGGGCCTCGGCCAGGGTGGTCCCGGAGTTTATGTCGAGCACCCGGCCCCACACCCGACCGTGAGGTTTCAGTACGATTGGGAGAATTTCTCCCTGTTGGAGGGTCTCAGCCGGAGCGTGCGAACCTCTCCGAAAGCGGTCTGGATCTACAGAGAAACGGATTGCGGCAAGGATAAGACTTACAGGGTGCAGGTGGCGTCTGACTATTGACGATCTTGTCCAAATTTATCTTAGGTCTTTGTCGAGAAGCGTCAGGACAGCCGGAAGTCCGCGAATGTCGGACGCTGAGTCAGGCGTGTCCTCTCGCCGCCCTTACGGTGCTCCGCCCTACCGTGAAGACAAGGGCCTTCGTCGCCTTCAGGAGGGGTATCGTTATGCGTCTCATAGGTTTGTTCGCTTGGGTTTTGATCTCGTCCGTCTGGCCGATCTCAACGCAACAACTGGAGGCCGAGCAGGCCAAGGAATCGCAGCCTGCCGACATCTCGATCAACCATGACATAAATATGGAGGATCAGCCGATGGGGATGATCCTGTGGGAAATCCTGCGGGGGACGGGGCTCCACGGTGGCTCCGCCGAAATAACAGGCTGCTCGGATTTGCCAAGAGGGCAGCTACAAATCAAGCAAGGTGCCACGGTGCAGCAAGCTATGGACGAGCTGGTCGCCGCAAACCCCGGCTACCAATGGGCACTTAGGGACGGCGCGGTGAATCTGATGCCGCAAAGCGGCGCACCACTCTTGGAAGCAAGAATCTCCAAATTTCAGATAGACGCGACAGATCGTGAAATCCCAGTTCTCCTGGAAGACCTACTTAGGCTGCAGGAACTCAGGAAGCCGGAAGCGGAGCTCGGCCTAAGCAGGCCGCGTGTCGGCCAGGAGATCATCGCTGGAGCCGCAAAGATCAACCCGGTTGCCCGGCAACCTGTTCCCATCCATTTAGACATCCAGAACCTGTCTCTTGAAGAAGCCTTCGACAAGGTTGTCTCTTTCTCGCCAGGCGCTGTTTGGATCTATCGCGAGACCGACTGCAACGGGGTCAAGACCTATACGGTTGAAATGAGATCAGACTATTAGCCACATCAACTCGGGGCAACATGAAGAATCACATTTGCATACTAAGTTGGATTTTTGTCGCGTCTAGCTGGCTGACTGCAACTCAGCAATTGAGAGCCGCCCAGGTCGATACACCGCAATTGGACAATATTCGTATAGGCCACGATGTCGATATGGACGATCAGCGAGTGCTGTATATCTTTGAAGATCTGTTGCGCGACACGGGGGTTCACGGAGGCTTTGTCGAAATAGCCGACTGCATGGATGAGCCGAAAGGACGGCTGCAAATCCCAAAGGGACTCACGCTCCGGGAAGCTATGGACGCCCTCGTGGCAGCCAACCCTGGCTACGAATGGCAGTCGAAAGACGGCGTCGTCAATCTGATGCCGATAGGCGGCGCGCCCTTATTGGGTACAAGGATCTCGAAGTTTCAGAAGGATGCAACGGATCGAGAGATTTACCTTACGATTCACGACGCTTTGAATCTTCCCGAAGTGCGAAAGCGCGAAGAGGCCCTCGGAATTAAGGAAGGTCCAGGCCAAGGTGGCCTGTGGGGCTTCTCTGAGAACGCCCCCCCGAGAGCGATATTGCCTATGCACATCGACGTACAGGATATCTCGCTTCAGGAGGTCCTCAATGCGATAGTAAAGGCAACTCCAAAGGCGATTTGGTGGTATAGCGAATCCCACTGCGGCGGAGCTAAGAAATTCATCGTCCACGTGACAGACTACTAGCGGGCTGTAGTCGGCCCACCCAGGTTTTCCCGTCGTTAGCCCTGCAGCCTCTGTTCGAGGAGTAGCGTTATGCGTCTCACCGGACTGTTTACTTGGATTCTGATCTCGTCCGTCTGGCCGATCCCAACGCAACAACTGGAGGCCGCGCAGGCCAAGGAATCGCAGCCTGCCGACATCTCGATCAAGCATGACATAAATATGGAGGATCAGCCGATGGGGATGATCCTGCGGGAAATCCTGCGGGGGACGGCCTCGAGTAAAGCCGAGGATGCCCTCGGCGCCGCAGATCCCGCCAAAGTCGCAGAGGCAATGGAAAAACTGGATAGCGGTAGCTTCGAAGAGCCGATCATGGAGTCATACTATGTCGAGCGCCTCGTCAGCGCGCGGGCCGTACAGGCGATCCCAATCCTAAAGAGGCGCTTTGCCGTTACTCGGGACGCGACAGCAAAGGACCACATTGCCAGCGCGCTGCTGAGGCTCGGCGATAGGGACGATATTTATTGGGATTTCCTCGTGGCAGAGGTGGCCCCCGCATTGGAGACGGACTGCCCTTCGCCGGTCGGAAATGATTCGCAACGGGGACCCTCGGACGAGTTTGTCGCCTGGGCTAAGTCTCACAACGTTGCGACGGACTCCGCCCTTAAAACGCTCTATCTGTTGGCGACGAAAGTGCTACTTCTCGCCGAAACGGAGGATCCGAGGGCTATTCCGATACTGCGCCGCGCGCTTTCGACCAACTATTTCCTAATTCAGGCGTACGCTGCGAAAGGACTGGCGCAGATGCAAGATAAAGAGTCCGTGCCGCTGATAGTAGGGGCTTGCAAAAGGGCACCAGCAGCTGCGGCAAGCGCAATCGCTCAGTCTCTCGTGTACTTCGATGATGGTCAGTCAACAGATGCAGTCGACACTTATGTCCCCAAGGATGTTGCGAATGCGCTCCGCGACGCGAGGCTGGCGGGAAGAAAGCCGCTTCGCTAAAATCGAGTTGCCAAATCCGTTAGGGCCCGGGCAGGCGGCCAAACTTTTCGTTGCTTTCTCAACAGCGACAAACTCAATTCTAAAATCCGTTGCCGCCGCGTCCCTGCGCCAGCAAATTTCGTAGGCCAGAGTTGCGTACAATTAACCGCCGCAAGCGCATACGAGTGAAAATCAGCGATCGAAGGCATCCGGTTCCCCGCCAGCCCGCGCTGCGCGGCAGCGCCCCATACGCAACAAAATGCCGCAAAAAGTGCGCAAATACGCAGTAAAAAGCGCTTTTACGCGCTCTGAAATTCTGCGTAACTCGTTCATAATGAGGGGGATACTGGTGCAAACAGTACCCATCCCCCCGGTTTTGAGCGCATTTTGCGCATTTCGCGTGCCAAACTCCGCCGGAAAACCGGCAGCGAAAGGAGGCTCAAGTCGGCTGTACTGCAAGCTGGACTGGCAAGCAACCGCTCTGACCGCAAAGCGGCGACGGGCTATCCTTGCTTCACCTGCGTTGCCACGCCTTTGACGAAGGTAACCGTCCACTTTTTGTTGCCTTCATCGTATGTTGCGGTGCGGTCGCCGAGGCGCGTCGAGTCGCTTTCAATCATGATGCCGGCGGCCATGCGAGCCTGGTTCTCCGTCATGCCGACCGTAGGCGTGTGCTTGGCAACGGCATCCCAAACGGGCTGCGGCCAGTGGTCGTAGATGGTCTTAGGGTTTTCGTAGTAGAAGAGCAGATCGCAGAAGAGCGTCTCCTGAGCGCCGTCCGCGAAGCCGATCGGAGTCGCGAACGTGCCCGGCTGCGCATCCGGGCCGTCGATGGTGAAGACGATGAAATACTGCTTGGTCCCGTGCGGGACGCGGTTCTCTTCCTTGGCCGGCGCCGCGGCTTTGACCAGCTTCGAGACGGAGAGCTTTTCATCTCCCGGCAGCAGGCCGGCGCGCTTGGCAAACTGAACTGTGCCGCCCGAATAAGGGTAATAGGGCAGCGAGTAGCCGGCCTTGATCCAGACCGGTTTGCCCTCAAGCTGCTTGGCCTGGTCGAAGCTGGCGAAGTAGTACTGGGTCATCACAGCCAGCTCGTCCTGGGTGAGCGGCTTCTGCTCCGGACCTTTTTTGAGGATGCCGGGGTCCTGGCGTTCCTTCCAGACGAAATACACGCGGGCGCCGGCGATGAGGAATACGGCCAGCGTCATCAGGGCAATTTTCTGCCAAAGCTTCACAAGTCCCTCCAGGTGTGGGCCAAATTAGGTTCTCTCCCGTCTGTTTTACACCAGCACCCTGCCGGTCAGCATGGCCTTCATGCCGCGCAGCGCCTGACGGGTGCGCTCTTCGTTCTCAATCAGCGAGAAGCGCACATGGCCGTCGCCGTACTCGCCAAAGCCGATGCCGGGACTGACGGCGACTTTGGCTTCCGTAAGCAGTTGCTTGCTGAACTCGAGCGAGCCGAGCGGCCGGAACTGCTCCGGAATCCGCGCCCATACGAACATGGTGGCGCGCGGCAGCGGCACCTGCCAGCCGATCTTGTTCAGCCCTTCCACTAAGACGTCGCGGCGGCGGCGATAGTTGTCGCAAATCTCGGCGACGCACTGCTGCGGCCCTTCGAGCGCCAGAATCGACGCCACCTGGATGGGCGTAAAGGTGCCGTAATCGAAGTAGCTCTTGAGCCGGCCCAGCGCGTTGACCAGCGTCGGGTTGCCGACCATGAAGCCGACGCGCCAGCCGGGCATGTTGTAGCTTTTCGAAAGCGTAAAGAACTCGACCGCAACGTCCTTCGCTCCGGGAACCTGCATCACCGAGGGCGGTTTGTAGCCGTCGAAGGCGATGTCCGCGTAGGCCAGGTCGTGAATGAGCCAGAAGCCGAACTCCTTGGCCATTGCGACGAGGCGGGTGAGAAACGGCAGCTCGACGCACTCGGTGGTGGGGTTCGAGGGGAAGTTGACGATCAGCGCCTTGGGCCGCGGCATCATGCGCGGGATGAGGCTTTCGAGTTCGGCCAGAAACTCCCCCTGGTTATGGATGGGAACGCTGACCACATGCGCGCCGGCGATGGCCGGGCCGTAAATATGAATCGGATAGCTCGGGTTGGGCACGACGACGGTGTCGTTCGAGTCCAGAATCGCCAGGCAAAGATGCGCGATGCCCTCTTTCGAGCCGATGGTGACGATGGTCTCCGTCGCTGGGTCGAGATCGACGCCGTAGCGCGCGGCGTACCAGTTTGCCACGGCCCGGCGCAGGCGCGGAATGCCCTTCGAGACCGAGTACCGGTGCGTGACCGGCTTCAGCGTTGCCTCGATCATCTTGTCCACGATGTGCTTCGGCGTAGCCCCGTCGGGATTGCCCATGCCGAAGTCGACGATGTCTTCGCCGCGGCGGCGGGCGGCGACTTTCATCTCCCCGGTAATGTTGAAAACGTAGGGCGGCAGCCTTTTGATGCGACTGAATTCTTCCATCCGTTTATCTTATCGGAGCCGCAGGTATGGCCGCTCTCCTGGGGGTTACGTGACGCTGGGTTGGCGCAAGGGAGCAGGTCAGTGGAAGTGTAGCGCCTGGACGCCGCTCGTGGGCTGGTCGTAGGTCGCGTCCAGATGCGCGCCTGCCCACACATTCGAGTGCTTCCAATTGCCCGACCCATCCAGCTCCGTCACCTGGTCGCCGCCCTGGTCGAGCAGGTACTGGTTGGTGAGCGAGAAGCCGTTCGAGGCCAGGTTGCAACTGAGCGTGGTGATCGTCCCTTTGGCCACGCGGAGGCCCTCCGCATCGTAGAGATAGGCGGTCATCTCGCCGCCCAGGCTTTTCACGGCGCACAACCGGCCCTCGCCATCATACAGATACGTGTTTTGCCCGTCGGCGAGCACGTTGCCTCCCGCGTCGTAGGTGAATCCGCTCGGCGCTGAGTAAGAGATGGGCGCGGCCTGCGAAACGAAGCTGACCTTGTTGCTTGCAGTGTAACTCGCCGTGGCCGCGCCCAGCGAGGAGCAGTCGCCGGTGGTGGTGATCGCCGCCACGGTGCGGTTGCCAAAGCTGTCGTAGTTGTAGCAGCCAATGGAGTTGACCCACGTTGCCGGAGCGCCGTCTGCGGTGGGAGCGTTGCCCGCAGCCGCGCCGGTGAGCCGGTTGAGCGTGTCGTAGCCGAAGCCCCAGTCGCCCATTACCGAGTCCGAATGCGCGAGCAGGTTGCCGTTGGCGGTGCTCCGCCGAAGGAAGACAGTTGCTGAGGCCGCCGAAGCCCAGGTCTGAAAATCCAGACCTGGGGCACCCTCATTCATCTAAATCAGACATGGGCCACCCGCCTTCTCGTAGAACTCCCACCTCCCCACATTCGCGTACACCGCCTCGCCCATCACCCGGTGCAGACCACGGTCGTTGAAGTTGGCCGTTACCCACGTCAGCCGAGCGATGCCGTCCTTTACGCCCTCCTCCGTCAGCCGGTATCCCGGCCTCCCGTCCATCGCCGGAACCTCCTCGATCTCGTCGCCGATGAGCAGCCTTTGACCGTTGCCCACGACCGCCTCCAGCAGCGTGTACTTGCTCGAAGCCGTCGCCGAAGCCTTGCCCCGCGCCCCGCTCTTCAGGTAGTCCGTCAGGTACAGCCGCTCCGCCGCAGACCAGCTCCGCTCGTACTGGAGCGTCAGCATCCCGGCGAAGAACACCATCGACCCCAACACCGCCGTCCACGTCCACACCGGAGTCCGGCTCGGCCACTTCTTCGCGTATTCCTTCCGTCCCCATTCCGCCATATCAGACCTCCTCCGGTTCGCTTTCCGATGTCGTCTCCGGCTCCGGGCCGGTCGTCCTGGACGCTCTCGCCGCCGCCAGCCGCTCCCGCGCCCGCTCCAGCTTCGACCCGTCCGCCCGCTCGATCAGCCCACGCATCTCCGCCTCCGGGATCGTGGCCGAACGGAAGTGCAGGTTCAAGAGAAGCGACCGAAGGGCCAGGACTTCGCCCAGCGCAACCTCGCCGGAGTCCGGGCCGGACTCTGCCGGTGCCGACAGCAACGCCTCCCGTACCCACTCCCCCAGACGCATCCCCGCACCACGCGCACGTTCCTCCAGCAACGCGAACTCCGCCTCGCTCACCTTCGTGCCGACTGATTTTGTTCTGAGCGGCGGCTTCATAGAGCACCGCCTGGGAGGGGATTGGGATTCGGGCCGAACGCCGTCCGTGCATCGCCTGGAACGACAGCAGGGGGCCGGAGGCGGGCTAAGGGGCTGTGTTTCATAAGGTTCCCCGTGAGCAACTCGCGCTCGCTCCCGGCACACACGCACCGAGAGCATTTCCCTTTAGATGCCAGTCTTTTCTACGAGTTATCCTTCAGCAACTTTCCGTTGCTCTACAGCTCCCGATCCGGGGTGTTGTGTCCCTCTTATTCCGGTGCAGAGCACCGTCGCTCTTTCTCTCGGTTGGCACAGAGGCCCGGACAGCACCCACCGGCGCGTCTACTGGCCTCCTGGACGCACCACAGCCGCTACTCTTCGCCTTGCTTAACGACGATCAGATGAGGGTTGGCGACGTTCAGCGGAGTGCCATCCTTGGTGAACTTCACTTCCACCACATATTTCTTCCCGGAGGTTGCGGGGAAGCTTCCAAGGAACTTGAAGATGTTGTCCGTTGTGTATTTGCCAGCAGCGTGAGTTGTACTCGATCCATTCTTTACGACTTGACCGTCTTCCAAGACCGTCCAGTCCGCTCGAAGCAATCGGTCGGTGAGAGGACAGTCTTGCAGGGATTGCGGCGAGTCATCAGCCACGGCCATCATGCATCCCATTTGCTTGGTCGGAAGCGGCTTCTCTACCTCAACCATGATCCAGTACCAGTGCGTGGGGGGAGAGAACTCAGGAGTTCGCACCGTGCCCTCGGCAAGCGACACGGGGATGTCCACAACGGAGTATCGATATGGATGGTCTTTGTCGGAATAACAGTGCTTGATCGGCTTGATCTCCGGTGTCGATTTGAGATCGTGGATTTTGTAAAGAGTCTCATCCACAGTGTAGCAACGCTTATTGCTATCTTGGCCGCGAGCCGGTGCAGCGACGAACAGCAGCATGGCAAAACAAAAAAGTGCGGCAACTGCTGTCCCATAGTTGTTTCTGATTACCCGCTTCATAGATCGCCTCTCACGCCTTCCGCTCTCATTGCTAGCCCCATCCTTCTGTCTAGTGTTCCGCCCACAGGATTCCGCCCAGGATTGCTGGGCCGAACACCTCTGCATGAGGCACACCCGAAACCCCTCCCGCATGGAGGACACCTTCGACGAACTGAGCGCAGTTGTTGAAGATCAAGTTGTAGTGGCCACCATTCGCGGTTCGAGCGTCCATTGCGCCACGCATCGCTGCGGCCTGATCCGCCGAAATCGGGATGTGGAGATACGAATGCGGCGCGACTTCACCGTTCTTGGTATGCGCTTGTATATCGTCTTCCGTACCTCCAACAGGAGCCCCGAATATGCGCTTCCAAATGGAGGTCTTCGGGTCTTTAGTGGAGTATCCCTGCGTGTCATCCGTATCTACACCGATGCCGATATGCCCGAACCCACCGGCACCTTTTGGCCAGTACGAAACGCTCACATAATCAGAGCTTTGGCCCTGCGTCGTAGTGGTTGAACTGGTGGTCTGTTGTTGGGCCGTAAAACTGGACAACATGTCATAAGCGTATGCAATCTTCACGGCAATGGGAAGAGCCTCGGTGTGATCACGTTATCGGGCCAGTACACCATCGCTGTGGTTCCATCTTGGCTCAAAATGGGTTGGGGCCCCAGCGGCTCAACTATCGGCATGAACGGCTCAGAGCGATAGATTACGACGCCCGTTGCCTTGTTCCACACCGCAAATCTCTGCTCCTTCACGTCGCGCCGACCCTCCAGTCCATTACAAAAGCGGCATTCGCGGAATGTAGGAATAAAGCCAAGGATTCTCGTTCCATCTGCCGACGAACTGATCGGCCACTCCACATCGCCAGATGCGTCGGTATATCGCTTCATCTCCTTTCCCGACTCGACGTTCCAGAGTTGGATCCCGCGTCGGCGGGAGTCTCGCCCGGTCGCCCCTCCTTGGGCTGTGATTATTTCTGAGTTTCCAGAGAATGTTAGGCCGTTCGGGACATCCCCAGTTGTGAGTCGAGTAAGAACAGTCAGGCCGTCGGTTTTCCGTACCTCTATATTCGGACCTTGTACGGGAGTTCGTTTTGGGGTTTCTAGCAGAACCGCTAGTCTTGATCCGTCAGGAGATAAGCTGATTTGACGAAAGACTTTTCCGGAGGGGACGTCGTGCGCTTCTGCGATTTGGTGGCCCGAAATGAGATCGAACACTTGAATCATCCCCGCGCCGAACTGACCACCATAGCTGGCTACAGCGAGCAGGTTGCTGTTCGCAGAGCACCCCATTCTCCTGGTGCCGAGCACGCCGACGTGCTGCATTTCTCCAAGCTCTATTTGGGATTGGATTTCCAAGTTGCGGGCATTCAGAACATATACATTTCCAATTTCGTCATAGGCAGCTACGTACTTGCCGCCGCCGCAGTAGCCAATGAATCCATCTGTCGATGCCAGAGGCCCATCCTTAAGGAAAGCTACACTCGGCAAGTCAATCTTTGCAACAACTCTTGATGCAGCTAGTTCCAAAACCTGTATCGATTCAGTGCTGCTCCAGCTTCCGTCAGGCTTCTGTCTAGAACTTCCAATATTCGCTGCTACAAATCGTCCATCCGGAGAAATGGCAGCGGTTGACATTGGCCCATCCAGTCGCATCGTAGCGAGTTGCTGAGCGAACAAGCTTTGCATTGAGCCTCCCCAAAGCACGGCAAGAAGGACACGGGTGAAGCTGAGAGCAAGCGGACTCAACCTGGTCAAATGCTTCATTGATCCAGCCCCGCTGAGTGATGGAAGAAAGTCATGCCGATCATGACATCAACGACGAAGTGGCCTATCAACGGAGCCAGACCATTGTTAGCGTTAAATCGATCAATGTGGGCGGTCACCAGGAATTGACCGGACACAGGATCGACGCGGCCTTGCTCCGCATGCAGACCACCTGGGAGACGCACACCCGGGCCGAATCCGTTCTCAGAAACGTCTCCTGGAACTAATCCCTTTCGACTGGATTCCGCTAGGAATTTCGCCTGATCCTCTGGAGTCTTGAATGTCAGCGCTTCTGTTTCGTTTTGATGTCCACCGATAGCCTTATCGCGTGTTGGATCGGGCGCAGGAGTGACACTTGCAACTCCTGGAACGTTGCTCAGGGCCGTCGCGACCTTGTCGGGACTCGTACCGGCGGTATTGGAGCTACTGGAAGAGTTCTGTTGTTGGTCCTTCGCTGCCTGTTGAGATGCAATTGCAGCGGTTGTCGCGTCTGCTTGCTGAAACGTGGCCGACGATGTGTTGCACGCCCCGGTCCCTGCTTCCTCCTCGCAGCTGATGAAAGGCCCCTTTCCAGTCTGTAAGGCATGTCCGTCGGGGTCGAGTCCCCCGAGGGGATTATTTTCGACGTAAGCATAGAGGTTCAAGCTCTGCGGATCGCCCAGCTTGGCAGGGAATCCCGTCGCACCGCCCGGTGGGAGGAACCTCGTGGAGTAATGGCGGAGAGCGTGAGATTCGAACTCACGGTACCCTCTCAGGTACGACGGTTTTCAAGACCGGTGCCTTAAACCGCTCGGCCAGCTCTCCGTACTTCCGATGATAAATCAACCTCGACTCAGGCGCGCGCCTTCGGCGGTCTGATTACGATGGGAACGAGAATCGAAACGGCCATGATGCCGGCGACGATGCGCAGTCCCGAACCATAAGCTCCCGAGGACTGACGCAGATTCGCGATCAGCAGCGGTCCAAACGCGCTTGCCGCGCCCCACGCGGTCAGCATCAGCCCATAGATGGGGCCCACGTTCTTGGCGCCGAAATAGTCGGCGGCAAAGGCCGGCATGGTGCCAAATCCGCCCCCGTAGCACATGAGGATCGCGAAGGAGACGACCGTAACAACGATCACCGTCGAGAAGCTCGGCAGGAACCAGAAGAGCGCTACCTGGAGCAGAAACATCACCGCAAACGTCCAGCGCCGCGTGAGCGCATCCGAGACCCACGCCCAAAAGATCCGTCCCACAGCGTTGCCGATGCTGACAATGCCCACCATGCCCGCGGCCACGATCGCCGTGGCTTTGGTCAGTTCCTGAAAGATCGGCGACTCCTGGCTAATGAGCGAGATGCCGGCCGAGGTATTCAGGAAGAGCAGCATCCACAGCGCCCACCATTGCCAGGTCTTGAGCGCGCCGCCCAGGGTGTAGTCCGCCGCCGCGCGCTGCGAGGACTGGAGCGCGCTCGGCACCCATCCCGCCGGCTTCCACCCGGTGGGCGGATTCTGCATGAAGAAGCCGGCGGCCATAGTGACCGCCAGAAAACCGGCTCCCAGCCACGCGAAGGTAGGCAGGACGCCGATCGACTTGATGAGCCGCGTGGCCAGGGGAGCAGTCACCAGCGCGCCAGCGCCAAAACCGCCTACCGCAATGCCGGTAATCAGGCCGCGCCGGTCGGGAAACCACTTCACCAGCACGGAGACAGGCACGATGTAGCCCAGTCCGAGCCCGAGTCCGCCAATGACGCCGTAGCTGAGGTACAGCCACCACAACTTATCGGCGGAAAAGCTGGCCAGGAAGACGCCCAGCCCGTAGAGAAAGCCGCCCACCAGAGCCACCACGCGCGGGGTGGTCACGTTGAGCATCAGCCCGCCCAGGAAGGCTGCGATGCCGCACAGCGAGATGCAGATGGTAAAGGTGAGGGTGACTTCCGAGCCGCTCCAGTGAAATTGCTTGCTGAGCGGCGTCTTGAAGACGCTCCAGGCGTAGACGGCGCCCAGAGCCATTTGCATGAGAAAACCGGCGGCGGCAATGCCCCAGCGACGGGAAGAAAACGATTCAGTCACACTACAACTCCTTTGGCGCCGCTTCGTGTCCTGCGCCAATCCAGCGGTCAATTCGTTGGTTCGGGTGAAGTTGAACCGGAGCGCTGCTGCATTTGCGCCCCGATCTTGCCGAAGAGCCGCTCCACCAGAGCGAGTCCTCGGCGATGGTCCGGGCTGGCGAAGCCGAAGAGCAACGAGAAAATCCCTGGTGGTTTCGCAGGAACGTATTTGGCGTTGCCCAGCGTCTGGCCAACCGCAGTCGAGACGCCCTGCAGAAATTCCGGGTCGATCGAGCCGAGCATCTTGGTCAGAATGATCGCGTTCCGCATGGCGCGAATCGCCTCGGTCGAGTTGGCGCCGGCCGAAGCCGCTTCAATCAGCTTGTCGCCGGCTCCGAGCGCCCCGCGCACGACGGTGAAGATGCCCTTTTCATGCAGCTCCTGCAGCAGCTCGTAGCTATCCAGCAGCGCGGCGGCGTACTCGACCGGAGCCTGCTCCAGCCGCGCAAGCAGCTCTTGTTTCGGGTCGCGCGGGGCGATTTTGAGTGAAATCGGTTGAGCCATGATCGGGTTTCCTTCTCATTTCGTCTGAATCTGCACCAGTTGGGTTTTGGGATTGCCGCCCGGCATGGTGTAATCGGCCCGTTTCCACTTGCGCTCCACTTCGACGCCCGTTTGCGGAGTAGGATGACCGAGGCGCGAATTGGTCTTTGGCAGCGGGCTGGCCGGTTTTGCGCCCACCTGCGGCAGCACCCGCATGTGAACCGAGGTTTCCTTATACGCCGGCGTATGCGTCGGCAAGTCGGTGTGGCTGCTGGTCAGGCGATTGACGGCTTCGTCCAAATTCCCCATCGAATTCATCGGCATATACAGCTCATGGCCCTGCACGCGGTCGGTCACCAGCGCCTGCACCTTCACCTTGCCGTACCGGGAGGTAAGCTGCACCCAAGCGCCGGATTCGAGATCGCGCTCAGCCGCGAGAACAGGCGAGACTTCGACAAAAGTGCAAGGCGTCTTCTCGCGAATCCCCTCCGTCCGGTACGTCATGTTCCCCTCGTGGAAGTGCTCCAGCAGCCGCCCGTTGTTCAAATGCAGATCGTACTCGGCGTCCGGCTGGTCGGTCGGCTCCTTCCACTCCAGAGGATAAAAGCGCGCCTTGCCGTCGGGGAAGTTGAACTGCTTGGTGTAGAGCAGAGGCTGGTCGCTGCCGTCGGCGGCGATCGGCCATTGCAGCGTCTTGTAGCCTTCGAGGCGCTCGTAGGTCACGCCCGCCATCAGCGGCGTCAGCGGCGCGATCTCCTCATAAATCTCAGAAGGATGCGCGTAATTCCAATTCGCGCCCAGCCGCTGCGCAATCTCCTGAATGATCCGCCAGTCCGGCCGGCTGTCGCCCAGCGGCTCAAAGACCTGGTACAGACGCTGGATGCGCCGCTCCGTGCTGGTGAAGGTCCCATCTTTTTCAAGGCTGGGGCTGGCCGGCAAAATCACGTCGGCAAAGGTGCAGGTGTCGGTGAAGAAAATCTCCTGCACCACAAAGAAATCGAGCTTGGCCAGCGCCGCCGAGACGTGGTTCGCGTTCGAATCCACCAGACTCATCTCCTCGCCGAAGAGGTACATGCACTTGAGTTTTCCATCGTGAATGGCGTCGATCATCTGGTGGTTGTCGAGCCCCGGCTTGGGCGGCAGCGCAACGCCCCACGCCTGCTCGAACTTGGCGCGCACCTCAGGGTCGTCCACCTTCTGGTACCCCGGCAGGAAGTTCGGCATCGCGCCGTGGTCGCTCGCTCCCTGCACATTGTTGTGGCCGCGCAGCGGATACGCGCCCGCCCCCGGCCGCATGTAATTGCCCGTCGCCAGCAGCATGTTCGAGATCGCTGTCGAGGTATCCGATCCCATCGAGTGCTGCGTCACGCCCATCGCCCACAGCACGCACACGCCGTCCGCCTCGGCGATCATGTGCGCCACCTTGACCAGCGTCTCCACCGGGATGCCCGACCGCTCGCCGGCCATCTCCATCGTGAACGGATCGAGGCTCTTCCAGTACGCGTCCGTGCCGTTCACCCACTGCTTCAGAAACTCCGTCTTGGCCAGTCCATGCTCGAGAATGTACCGCGTCACGGCTGAAAGCCACAGCAGATCCGTCCCCGGATTCGGGTGCATGAACACATCCGCGCGCCGCGCCATCTCGTGCTCGCGCAGATCGGCAACGATCAGCTTCTGCCCCTTCGTCTTGTGCGACCGCTTCACCCGCGTCGCCAGCACCGGATGGCTCTCCGCGGTGTTGCTGCCAATGATCAACACGAGGCCCGCCTGCTCGATATCCGAAAACGACCCCGCGTCGCCGCCGTAGCCGACCGTGCGGAACAGCCCGATCGTCGCCGGCGACTGGCAATAGCGCGAGCAGTTGTCCATGTTGTTGGTCCCGATCACCGCCCGCGCCAGCTTCTGCATCAGGTAGCTCTCTTCGTTGGTACACTTCGAGCTGGAGATGAAGCTGAGCGCGTCCGGACCATGCTCGGCCTTGATCTCAGAGAACCGCCGAGCCACCAGCGAGAGCGCCTCGTCCCAGCTCGCCTCGCGGAAGCGATCTCCTTCCGGGCCGCGCTCGCGAATGAGCGGCTTGGTCAGCCGTTCCGGGCTGTTCACGTACTCCCAGCCGAACTTGCCCTTGATGCACGTCGAAATGCCGTTCGCCGGACCCTCCGCCGGTTCCACCTTCAAAATATGCCGCTCCGTCTTCGTCTCCTGCGTCCAGATGTCGAAGCTGCAACCCACGCCGCAGTAGGTGCAGACGGTCTTGGTCTTCTTGATGCGGTCCTCGCGCATCGCCGCTTCAATCTCCGAGAGCTGCAAAATCGCCCCGTAGCCCAGCTCCGGCTCGATCCCCTTCACCACGTCGATCATGTTGTTGAGCGCCGGCTTGGCGAGGCCGGTAAAGTACCCGGCGTGCTCCAGCATCGGCTTCTCCATCAGCGCGTTGCAGGGGCAAACCGTGATGCAATGTCCGCACGAGACGCAGCTCGACTCGCCGATCGGCGCGCCGCCATCCCACAGCACGCGCGGGCTCTCCAGCTCCCATCCGATCGTGAGCGTCTCGTTTACCTGCACATTCTGGCAGGCCTCCACGCAGCGCCCGCACAGAATGCACTGGTCCGGGTCGTAGCGGTAGAAGGGGTTGGACATATCCGCTTCGTAAGGCTTCGGCTTGTACGGGATCGCCTGGTGCTCGACCGCCAGCAGCGCCGTGGTGTTGTGAACCACGCAGTTGCCGTTGTTGTTGTCGCAAACCGTACAGTAGAGCAGATGATTGCCCAGAATGCGGTCGAAAGCCTCACGCTGCGCCGCGTCCGCGCGGGGGGAGTTGGTGACGACCTTCATCCCCGCCGCCGCCGTCGTCCCGCAGGCGCGAACCAATTTGCCGTCCACTTCCACCATGCACGTGTCGCAGGTCTGGATTGGTCCCAGCTTCGGGTGATAGCAGACCTGGGGTACCGCTGTGCCGGAATTCGCGAAGGCCCGATTGATCGCCTCCAGCAAAATTTCGCCAGGTTTCACGGGCTGGAAGCTGCCATTAATTTCAATCGTAGGCGTAGTTGACATGGCAATCCTCTTGGAGCGAAGCGCGGCGGTCGATTCGGCGACGCTCACGAGTATTAGGCGAGCCTGTATTGCCTACCAATCTTAGCCGCGCGCGCACGCCGTGCCTAGTTGCATCGGGAACACGCTTTGATGCCGCCAACGAAAGTCACTCTGCGCATCGGTGAGCCCCGGCATAGACGACAAATCGTCGCCCGCGCAGGAACCCGATCAGCGTCAACCCCAACTCCCGCGCCAGTTGCACCGCCAGGCTGGACGGCGCTGAGACCGAGGCCAGCACCGGCAGCCCTGCCGAGAGCGCCTTCTGCACAATCTCAAACCCGCCGCGTCCGCTTACCAGCATGGTGTATTCGGAGAGCGGAAGCATGCCGCGCAAGAGCGCCCAGCCGACCACCTTGTCCACGGCATTGTGGCGGCCAATGTCTTCGCGCAGCACCGCGAGATTTCCCCCGGCATCGAAGAGCGCCGCCGCGTGCAGCCCGCCCGTCCGGCTGAAGACCGGCTGGGCCTCGCGCAGCTTGTCCGGCAAGGTGCAAAGCAGCTCAGGATCGAGCCGGAACGCCGCATTCGGCGCGCGCAGCCCGCGCTGCCGGATCGCGTCGATCGACGCCTTGCCGCAAATCCCGCAACTCGACGCGGCGAAGAAGTTCCGCCGCAACTGCGCCGCATCGAACTCGCAACCCCGCAGTTCCGCCTCGATGCCGTTGCGCTTTCCGCTTGCCGAGGTCGCATACGCGGTCAGTCCGGCAATCTGCGCCGGATCGTCCACAATCCCTTCCGTCCAAAGAAAGCCCGCGGCCAGCTCCTCGTCATGCCCCGGCGTACGCATGGTCACGCTCAGCGGCGTCACAATCCCCCCGGTGCCGACGCGAAGTTCCAGCGGCTCCTCGGCCGCCAGCGAGTCCCCGTGCGGCAACCACTGGCCGCCTTTCCACTCCACCACCTGGGTGAGCTGCACGCTTCGCTCCGGAGTGACGCCTTCGATCGCTGCTGCCATTTGCGCCGGCATCCCGTCCGGCTATCCAAACTATAGCCCCAAACCGCAATCCTCAACGGCGCAATTCCCGCTTCGCACTCCGTAAATCCCGCGCGCCGCGCGGAAAAAGTGCTACAAAGTGTGCATGGCAAAACGAAAGTCTGCCGGACTCCAACCCGGTCAAACCATCAGTCTGCGAACCCTCGGCGAATACCTCAACCTCTCGCCGGCCACCATCTCGCTGGTGCTCAACAACGCCCCCGGCGTTCGCTCCATCCCCCAGGAAACCCGCGAGCGCGTGCGCGAAGCCGCCAAGCTTTTCGACTACCGCCCCAGCTTCTTCGCCCGCTCCCTGCGCAAGGGGCAGACGCTTTCCGTCGGCGTCCTCGTTCCCGATTTAAGCAACGGCTATTCCGCCCAGGTCCTCGAAGGCGTCGAAGATGTGCTCATGGAGGAGGGGTACTTCTACTTCACCGCCAGCCATCGCTTGCGCAAAGACCTGCTCGACGAATACCCGAAATTGCTGCTCTCGCGCTCGGTCGAGGGCTTCGTCGCCATCGACACCGTCCTCGACCATGAACTGCCCGTTCCCGTCGTCGCCGTCGCCGGCCATCGCCGCATCGCGGGGGTCACCAACGTGGTGCTCGATCAGCGGCGCGCCGCCGAGCTGATCCTCAATCATCTCTACCTGCTCGGACACCGCCGAATCGCCTTCATGCGCGGCGGCAGCCACAGCTCAGACGCAGACGAACGCTGGGAATGCCTCATGCAGGTCGCGCGCGACCTGAGTCTGGTCGTCCGACCCGAGTGTACCGTTCAGTTGGAACTAACCGTCTCCACCCCGGAACTGGGCTACGGCCCCGCCAACGAGCTGATGAACAGGCGAGCCGCTTCCGATTCCGAAGGCCAGTTCACCGCCATGGTCTGCTTCAACGACATCGCCGCCCTTGGCGCCGTCCGCGCCATCCGCGAACATCGCCTCAGAGTCCCGGAAGACGTCTCTGTCGTCGGATTCGACGACATCCAGGCCGCGGCCTTCCTCAATCCCAGCCTGACCACCATCCGCCAGCCCCTGCGCAGCATGGGCGCCACAGCCGCCAAGATCCTGCTGAGAAGAATCCGCGCTCAGGGCACCGACCCCGAAACCGTCCCAGTCCTGCCGGAACTGGTCATCCGAGAATCGACCCTCCCGCCGAAGAGCTAGTGTGAGTGTGAAGTGCGAGTCCGTCCATTGAAGGGCCAGGAGCTGATCGCGGTGCAAGCATTGTCATCTTGAGCAAAGCGAAAGAGCCGCTTTTGCCTTTCACACTCACACTCCACACTCACACTGCTTTCCTCACCTTCGCCCTTGAATCGTCGTCCCGCCGCCGCCCTTTTTCGCGGCGCGCTTCGCCGCCAGCGCCTTCATCTCCCGCCCCAATGACGAGTTGTTGATAACCAGTTGAATGCTCAGGTTCAGCAGATTCCCCGTACACCAATAGAGCGCCAGCCCCGACGCATAGTTCCACATCGAAAACCCAAAAATCGCCGGCATCATAAACGCCATCATCCGCCGCTGCGCCGGGTCCATCCCCGGCGCCGGCGTAAGGAACTGCACCAGGAACATGCTGCCGATAATCACGATCGGCAAAATATGCAACGGGTCGGCCACGGCCAGATTCGGCAGCCACCCCCAGTGCGCCTGCCGCAACTCGACCACATTCGCCAGGACCCGGTAGTACGCAAAGAAAAGCGGCATCTGCACCAGAATCGGCAAGCAACCACCATACATGTTGATGCCCTCTTCCTTATAGAGCTGCATCGTCTCGGCGTTCATCTCGGCACGCTTCGGGTCGGTCGGTTTCAGATGCGCGTACTTCTTCTTGATGGCGTCCATCTTCGGCTGCACCCGCTGCATCTTCAAAGACGACTTCATCATCATGATGCGCGTCGGCAGCATCAGCAGGTTGAAGAAGATCGTCACCATCACGATCGCCCATCCCCAGTTGCCCACAAAGCCGTAAACCAGCCTCAGCAACAGAAACAGCGGCTCGGCAATCACCTTCAGAAAGCCAAACTGAATCAGCGGCTTCAGATCCTCGCCCGTCGTCTGCCCGTTGGGCGCGAAGGTATGCACCGACCCCAGCACATCGAACTGCAACGGGCCGGCAAAGAGCCGCGCATTGGTCACGCCGCTCGTGTCTCCCACGGCCACGCCCACCACCGGCGATGGGAACTTCGGACCATTAGCCTCGGCAATGTCTTTGGGAGCCTGCACCGTATTGTGCAGCGTGACGACGGTAGCCCGCGACGGAACTGAAGGCAGAAACGCCGCCGCGAAGTACAAGTCAATCGATGCCGCGTAATCGTAAGGCTGCTCGAATGTCTGGTTGCCCGTCACGCCAGCCGAAAACATCGACTTGACCGCGCCGACGGAGTCCCGCTTGCCGTCCGTCGACCACGCAAACTTGCTAGCCGCAAACTGCGCCGCCTCTTCCTGGTCTCCCAACCCGCTCGGCCACGAGATCAACGCTCGCACCGGCGAGCCGTTTCGCGTGACGGCGACCTGCGTGTCGATCACATACGATTCGTTGAACTCAAAGGTCTTGGTAACCGTCAGCGGCCCCTTGGCATACTTGAAAACGATCCCCGCCGGCGCGGCCACCGTTCCCGTCGCCGAAGCCTGATAAAGCGCCTGATTCAACTCTGAAGTGAGCGCCGGCTCGTAAGTGTAAAGAGAAAGGGGAAAGCCAAAATCCGCCGAAGCGGCCTGATTGACCAAATCCAGCGGGTTGCCGCGCGAATCTTTGTATTTCTTGAGAATCCAGTGCTTTACCAGCGCACCTCGATTCGAAAATGTGATCTTGTAGAGCTCGTTCTCGACCACCGTCTGCGTCTCCGCGGCAGCCACTACCGCAGGTACGGCGCTGGCCACAGACGAAACCGGCGCGGCCGCGGGAGCCGCAGGCACCGCCGGAGCTGTCTGGCTTGCGGTCTGCGGCGTTTGCGGCGGCGTCGCCGGCACCGGCGGCTTGAAGTAGTTGTAAGCCAGCAGAGCAACGCCCATCAAGACCAAAAAGGCCAGCGAGGAGCGCATATCGCCCCCACCGCCGCCCGTGCCAGGCGTAGAAGCATTCGGATTGCGAATTTCAGCCAAGGGATCGAGTCCTATCGTCTTTGAGCCGGATTTCGCCGGGTCTGGCCTGCGCGGCCATGGTTCAGGGAAGAGTGCGCCAGATCGACGGCGCTCACTTCTACGGTAACGGAGGGAGCAGCCGTACTGCCGGAGGAGCATGGGGCTGCAGCCCCGGGAAGACAGGCGAAACCGTCTGGGCCTTCAGGTTCGGGTCGCTCCCTAAAAGGGTGCCCCACCCTCGCCATGCTCTTGTTCTTGTCGCCAGGGTAGGAGCGGTCCGCCATCGGCACCGGATCGAACCCCCCGCGGCTAAACGGATGGCAACGCAGCAACCGGCGCACCGCGATCCACCCTCCCCTACCCGCGCCATGCATGGCGATCGCCTCCGCCGCGTACTGCGAACAGCTCGGATGAAACTTGCACCCCGAAGGCGACAAAACGTGCAACCCCGGAGAAACCCAGGACCGATAGAAGCCGAGAATGCCAAGCAATATGCGCGCCATCATGCAATCGGCCGAACCTGCCCGGGCGGTCTCATCCGCGCCTGGCGTATTTGCCCCGCCGCCTGACGAAAGATACGCAAAACCTCCGCCTCCAGTTTCGCAAATTCCATCGTCATGACCATCCGCTTGGGATGGAGGATCAAATCCACGCCGTCCGGCAGATCCTGGATCGCGTGGCGCACCACCTCGCGCAGCCGACGCTTTATGAGATTCCGCTCATGCGCCTTCCCCAGCACCTTGCCCACCGTCAACCCCACCCGCGGCCCAGGTCGCGGCGCGATCGCCCCGGACTCCGTACGCGAAGCCAAAAACCAGCTCATCGAAGAAGAAAACTGCTTCCGAGACGCTTTGTAGACGCGCTGGTAATCCCCGTGCTTGTGCAATCGCGAATCCAGCGGCAAGAGCCCGCTTCCCGATTCGGAAGCGAGGCGACGAGCAGGAAACTCGGTTGGGAGTCTTGCGGGCGAAGTTGGAAAAGCCTGGATCATCGTCTTTGGGGCTTGGTGGAAAAGGCAAATCCGGTCGTACCAGTACCGGACGCTTGGGGAAAGGGCACGACTTCAGGCGTACCGATAAGCCCCAAAAACTCCGCAGGGCTTTAGCCCCTGAGGGCGACCTTCAATACGCCCATGCCCCGGCGTTGCCGCCGCCTCAAAGCCGAAAAGAGACAACCGTTAGTCGCGGAAACCGGCGCTCACAGCCACACGCTTGCGCCCCTGCGCGCGGCGGCGGCTGAGCACTGCGGCTCCGCTCTTGGTCTTCATGCGGGCCCGAAAGCCGTGGGTCTTCACCCGCTTGCGGCGGTTGGGCTGAAATGTGCGCTTAGGCATGGAAATGCTCCTGAATTCCTAACCTGAATCTCAAGCCATGGAGGCCCTTATCAGGCTGGATAGATCGCTCAAAGTCTGTGCCATGACGGCAAGCCTTAAGTGTAGCGCAGAACCGCATTCAAATCCAGCCCTCGCTCCCAGATTCCCCACGTCGATTGCGCTGCCAAAATCCCCCCGAAAAATCTTCCGTCAAAATTGCGTGTAATTGCCGCTCGTTCCGGCACAATGAAGATCGGCGCTAGAAACGGCAGGTTGCGCCGCTTCCGTTCCAGCCTTCGTTGCAACCTTGGTAGCTTGCCGTTCTTGCTTGTCTTGTTCGCCTTCTTCGCTTTGCTCGCGCTTCGCTTTCCGTCTTCGTTCTTGCTTTTCTTGCTTTCATTCCCCGAGCGAAATCTGCTTCACAAAAGCGCCCCTTAAAGGCCAAAAAAGCCGCTTTTCTGCCCAAAAATTCGAATAAGTTGTTCAGTATCAATATCGTACGGTGATATGTCGCGATTGGCGCGAAATTTTTCACCGCATCTTCGGTTTTTGGCCGCAAATGCGACTCAAATTTCCTGACTAAAATTGCGTTAACGGCACCGGAGATCCCGGCAAATGCGCATCGGCCTGCGTGAGCCGAAGCGCCAGATCCATCTGCGCATTCTGCGGCATGTGCAATTGCTCCCCGCCCGTATTGGCCGAACTGGCATTCGGAATCCATCCATCCATCGTGATCTCCGTCACCGCCAAAGCTGGCTCAACGCCTACGGCAATGTTGGAGTCCGCAACCGCCCCGCCACTCGACGAAGACGGATACTCCGGCGTTGCCGTAATCGTCGCACTCGCCAGGGTGCCTCTTGTCGACTGGACCACCAGCGGCACTCCGTTGGCCACGCCGCAGTTCTTCAGGTTCGATGCCTCGATCCCCTGCCCCACCGCAGGCAGATTCTTGTTCTGCTGGGCTGAGTAGGTCTCGGTCATCGTCACCACTCCGTCCCGTATCCCGCAATCCACGACCCTTCCCCAATACTGGTTTCCGATCGCCACGTAGTAGTCCCGGCTCATGTCCACCGAGGAGGAGTCAGTGTAGACAATTCTCAGGCCAAAGTTCCCGCCGAGGTCACGCACCATGGTCGAGTACGCCTGGTTGTAACTCGCAATCGCCGCTTCAAGTCCGGAGCTTCCCGCCGGGTAAATCGGCACGATGCCGACCACGTTCAAATACGGCCCGTCCAAGCTCTCGCCCGGTCCCCCTCCCGGCGACGCCAGATACTGGATGCCCGCGATCCCCGTCGAATTCTTCCGGATATCGAACCCGTGGGTTCCATTCCGCAGTCCGCACAGCTTCGCCACCTTCCAGCCGTTGAATCCGCCCAGCATTTTGTTTTGGCCGGTTCCCGGCTCGGAATCCGAAATCTGCCCGGATATCGTCGTCAGCCCCGTCAGAACGTCCGTCATGGGCGTTTTCGAGTCATCGGCGTAGACGCTCAGGCTCGCCGCTTGCGCCCCGCCCGGCAACCCCATCGCCGGCCAAACCTCGTAGTTCAAAAACACGCAGCCTCGCTCCACCGGAATATCCGCATAATGGATCGCGTCCGTGCTTGCCGAGCGCGAAATCAGCGTGTCGTTGACCTTGTTCTGGTAGAGCGGCTCATAGGTCGCGCCAAAACCCGAGCCGGTCAGCGCGGTCGTCGCCGTCGGCTGCGCATCCGCGTCGTACGGCGGTGTGGCAAATGTCGATACATGCGAAAACTCGATCGCCCCAGCGCATGGGCTGCTCAGGACCGTGTCCACGGTCATCGCAAATGGCGTTCCGCCGATCTCAATCGTATCCCCAGGGCGGTAACCGCACCCCTTGTCGATCGGACCCGCAATGGCAACGAAATTGAAGGTCGGCGACCACACCCCCGTGGTTGTGGCATGAGCCGCGTCGCCCGGCAGATATTTGTCCTGCGGCGGCGTCGCCTGGTGAATCGCCATCGCATACATTTCCTGCGATGCGGCCGTGAGCCATGCCGCGGGAACCGGAGCGTTCGGCCTCAGCAACCGCACCGTATTGGTACCAATCATCAAATGCCGGATAGGATTGCCTGTGGCCCCTGGATTGATCTGGTTGTACATCTCCTCGAACCACGTGTAATCCAGGATATTCGTCCCGCCGTATCCTTGATAGAGAAGGCGGGCCGTACCGGTCTCTTTCTGCGCCGCCCACAAGAAAGCGCAGTGGCGCGCATCGACAGCCGCAAACTGGTAACAGACCGTATTCGAGTCGCCGCTAACCCCAAAGCCTCGATATATCGGAGTCGGAACCGCTCCGGCCGGCGTTTCGAGTCGCTCCGGTTGCCTCGTCGTCCCCAGCCTCACGCCGACAACCCCGCTGCCGGGCCCCGCCGCTATCAGCCTGTCGCCGAAGTTCCCGGCTGCATCCCCGCTCGGAACGACAGCCGCCGTTTGGGCCAGCAAAGGTGCGGCCAACAGACTGGTTAGCAATAGAAACGCGTGTATTTTCACTCGAATGTCCTAGCGATCCGTGTGCATATCGCGACTCGCTGCGACTGAGTCTACCTTCACAAGACAATTGCCGCTACCGTTTTCGCGCATACGGGTTCCGGATGCGACAAAATTCCCAGCAAATGCCCAAGGATTCCGAGACTCACTTGAGTTTCCGCCTCCGCGGCTCGATATTCGGCAGAAATCCCGTCAGCAGCCCAATCGCCGGCAAATACGCGCATAAATGGTAGACGTGGACGATGCTGGTCCTATCCGCAATCTTCCCCAGCACCGCCGCGCCGATCCCGCCCATGCCAAAGGCGAAGCCAAAGAACAGCCCGGAGATCATCCCCACCCGCCCCGGAACCAGCTCCTGCGCAAAGACCAGAATCGCCGAGAAAGCCGAAGCGATCACGACGCCGATAATCACGCTCAAAATGCCGGTCCAGAAGAGATTTGCGTAGGGCAGCAGCATCGTAAACGGCAGCACGCCCAGAATCGACCACCAGATCACATACTTCCGCCCAATCCTATCCCCGATCGGCCCGCCAATCAGCGTCCCTGCGGCAATCGCCCCAAACAGCACAAACAAATGCAGTTGCGAGCTCTCGACCGAAACGTGAAACCGGCTGATCAGGTAGAAAGTGTAATAGCTGGTCAGGCTGGCAATGTAGAAGTACTTCGAAAACACCAGCATCATCAGAATGAACAGCGCGCCGAGAACTTTCCGCCTCGGCAGCGCCGGATGCGGCTCGCGATTCGCCGCCGGCCGGGAAGCCAGATGCGCCAGCCGCGCCTTGTACCATCCGCCGACCCAGGTCAGGACGGCGATCCCGGTAACCGCAGCCAGCGTAAACCACAACACGCCGCGCTGCCCCAGCGGCAGCACCAGAAACGCCGCCAGCAGCGGCCCAATCGCGGAGCCAGTATTGCCGCCCACCTGAAAGAACGACTGCGCAAACCCATGCTTGCCGCCGGAAGCCATCCGCGCCACTCGCGAAGACTCCGGATGAAAGACCGCCGACCCCACCCCAAACAGGGAAGCCGCCACCAGCAGCAGCCCAAACGTAGGCGCAAACGCCAGCATCACCAGCCCCACCAGCGTGCAACCCATCCCAATCGGCAGGGAGTAGGGCATCGGCCGCTTGTCCGTAAACATCCCAATCAACGGCTGCAACAGCGAAGCCGTAATCTGAAACGTAAGCGTAATCAGCCCAATCTGGCTGAAATTCAAATGAAACCCAGACTTCAGAATCGGATAAATCGAAGGCAGCAACGACTGAATCATGTCGTTGATCAAATGACAAAAACTAACCGCCGCCAAAACACGAATCAGCGTCCCCTCCGGCGTCGGACCGGTCATAGGCTCTGGAGCTTGAATTTCGGCGACCGCCGTGGCGGGGGTGGTCATGGCTGTACTCCTAGCCCATTCTAACTACCCGCGATACCCTCAAAAACCTGCACCGTTCGAGCCAAAGAGGGGTAAACTGTTCGCAGGAGGGTCAAATGGAATCGACCGCCGGTTTTATCGCTATCTCTGTAGCCGTTCTCGTATCTGTCTCTATCGCCATTTTCCTGCCGCTGATCTTCTCAGGAAATTGGTGGAAGGCGGAGCAGGAGAAAGCACGCGCCCGCCGCATTGGGGACGCCAAGATGAATGCAAGACTTCTGAGATTCAACCTCTGATGGGCCGCTAGAGGCTCCGTCGATGTCTCGCGATGGTTCGATCCAGGAGCACGCTCTACAATTCTGCCTATGCCCCGCCTTTTCGCTCTGATTCCGGCTGCCGTACTAGCTCTTCCCATAGCTTCTTTTTCCCAAGCGGCAACGCCCGCGCCCGATCCAGCGCAACTCGCGCCCATCTTCAGCGCCTACCAGCACAAAGACACGCCAGGCTGCGCCGTCGCCGCAGAAGCTCCCGGCCAACCCACGCTCACCGCCGCCTACGGCATGGCCGACCTCGAACACAACGTGAGCAACACGCCAGACACAGTCTTTGAAGCCGGTTCCGTCAGCAAGCAGTTCACGGCCGCCGCCGTCCTCTTACTGGTCGAGCGCAAGCAACTCTCCCTCGACGACGACATCCGCAAATACTTCCCCGAAATCCCCGCCTACGAGAAGCCCATCACCATCCGCGAGCTGCTCAACCACACCAGCGGCCTGCGCGACTGGGGCGAAGTCGAGTCCATCGCCGGCTGGCCCCGCACCACGCGCGAGTATACCCACGCCCATGTGCTCGAAATCCTCAGCCGCCAGCACGCGCTCAACTACCCGCCCGGCACCGCGTGGTCCTACACCAACTCGGGCTACAACCTCGCCGCCATGCTGGTGGAGCGGGTCAGCGGCTTGAGCCTCCAGGCATTCTCCCGCAAAGAGTTCTTCGATCCGCTTGGCATGTCCTCAACCCAGTGGCGCGACGACTTCCGCAGAATCGTCCGCAACCGCGCCATCGCCTACGAGCAAAAGGGCCAGGACTGGCAGCAGGACATGCCCTTCGAGGACATCTACGGCAACGGCGGCCTGCTCACCACCGTCGGCGACCTGCTCAAATGGAACGCCAACCTCGCCAGCGGCAAACTCCACCCGGAAATCTTCGCCCAGATGCAGCAGCCCAGCACCCTCAGCGACGGCCGCCAAATCAACTACGGCCTCGGCCTCTTCCTCGAAACCATCCAGGGCCTGCCCTCCGTCGATCATTCCGGAGCAACCGCCGCCTACCGGGCATGGCTGGGGCGCATTCCTTCGAAAGGCCTCTCCGTAGCCGTCCTCTGCAACGCATCCACGGCAAACACCACCCAGATGGCGCACCAGATCTTCAGCCTCTATCTCGGCCCCGTGCCCGCTGAAACCCCCACTCAGCCCAAAGACCCCAAACCCGGCCTCTACGAATCTCTCCGCGACCACGGCGCAACCCACGTTGCAGAAACCAACGGCATCCTCACCTTCGACAACCAGCCCGCGCGCCTGAAGGTCCGATTCGCCGGCGACAGGATGTACACCCCAAGCCCCGTCTACGGCGAAGACGCCTGGGAGCGCGTAGAGCCCTGGGTTCCAAACGAGACACCGCA
>Ga0209208_10001952_pt1 | contig 29519 bp, 27 predicted proteins | sample S1TSphfallax_3_FD_187694 | JGI IMG/M metagenome (GOLD analysis project Ga0209208, IMG submission 187694) | Host-associated microbial communities from peat moss isolated from Minnesota, USA - S1T2_Fd - Sphagnum fallax MG (SPAdes) (version 2) | ecosystem: Host-associated > Plants > Peat moss >...
AATACAATAAAAAAATTTTAAAAGAAAAAAATTCCAAAAATGAAAAAACCAAATAAAGAGTAAAAAATAAGAAAAACCCTACTTGAAAAAAAATGAGGTGTGTCTTCTTTCTCCAAACTTCAAACTCGCATCCAAATAAAAATATATATAAAAAAATAATAAAAATAGAAAATACATAAAATTAAAAAAAAAAAGTTAAAAGTTTCTAAAACATGAACCAAGGTGGCCGAAGGTCACGGGCACCCATTAGTTGAAATAAATACAGCACCATGTTTTGATTTGTTTGTGTGATGTCCCTTTTATAGTTAATTATTCATGATAAGATCATGAATTATAATGCAAAATGTTATTTGTGGCGTGATCCTTTGATTTCAATTTTAATTTGATTATGTATTTTACATACCTTTGCAACATGCACATTTCCATGAGAAAGTTATCATCTAAAAAAGAAAAATATCTATTTGCACTATACATTGAACAATTTATACACATATATAATTGAAAATCAATTCATATATTAAAAAACATTGTTGATTTGTTGTACAAATTTTCTTATAACTTTCAATTCCTACAATATTATATTGACAATTAGAAAATAAATGTAAATAAGATCATATATCAATAATTTACAAAACATCACATGGATATAAAACACGAATATGAAATTTCAACATTTACATGTGTAACTTTACCCAAAAAAAATAAGATTATTATGTTTATGAAAATATTTTGGAGTTACATTGAATAATAATGCTTATAATATAATTTCCTAAAAGAATCCAATTGTGTATAGCTCCCAAATTCTATAGATAATTTAAAAAACTTGTAGTTAGTTTTAACATAATTTTGTGTACTATTTATTATCTTCATACATTTTGTTATTTGGCTCATACATATTGATTATATTGTATTAAATCAAATATGTAGTCAATTAAAATATTTTAACTACATATTTACATAATATATTCAACATGTTTACAAAATATTGTGCATGTGAGATAGAATTATGAAATGTACATATTCATGTTCTTGCATTTGACAAAATATTTATGGATTTTGTATGTTGAAAGAACATTGAACCATGAAATATTAGTAGCAATTCTCTTAAAGAATTCAGTTATATATCCATAATTATCAAAATTTGGAATAGTTTTAATTTTTGTCTAAATGCAACCAATAATTTTATATACAATTATATATGATACATGGAGTGTTTATAAGCCATAATTTACATAGTATGTAACTTTTTGTAGTGGACTTGAATATGAAAACATATTGTAGTATGTACATATGGTTTTTAAATTATCTATGGTCTTTGTAGTGACTCTTTTAGAAAACATTACATTACATAGTGCTTATTATATTATCTTTTACCTTATATTGAAATTTTCTAGATATTGATACGATATTATCTATAGGTGTTTAATGTACACCAATCCCTCATCCTTTGATTTGAAAGGACACAATTTGCAAGTGGAAATGTTCCACATTTATGATGGTTCATAAAGAGGGCTCATTACCCTTTGCAAAACATATATTTATATATCCAATTGTATTAATTCAAATGGATTCTTAATAATATTTTTTGTAATATTGCAAAAATTTGAATATAAATATTTTAAGTATAAATATTTAATATTTCTTTTATACTTTATCAACATATTACAACATGTAATTAACATCTTGTGACCTCAAATTGTTTTCTTCTATAACAAAATCCCTTGCATCATTCACATCTCCATTTTTAAGGTGGTGAAATCACTAAGGTGCCATGGTATTTGTTATCACCACATGTAGGCTTTTACTCTGCTAATTGCTTCATCCAAGGTGTACATACTACACATGTGTTGAGAAAGTCTTGAAATTTTAGAGGGTTTGGAAATGGGATTTTTTATTGCAACAAAAGTTCCTATGTGTTTGAAGAAATTTACCTAACTGTTTATTTGGGGAGGATGACCCACCAAGGGATTTAAAGGACTATAATTGGGTCATGGAATTTTCAATTGGAAAGATATCTATATCTAAAAATTAAAAAATGGTAATAATTTGTGCTCTTTACTTTGTGTAGAAGAGACATGGGATTTGGTTATGAAAAATGCATATTATCTCCAAAATCAAGTAGAATATCATCTAAAAATCAAGTAATTGAATTTTTTTTGGGGGTTAAATATTCATTAAAAAAAAATCCCTATACATAATCATCAATTTGGTTCTTCCCAAAAAATCCTTTAAAAAAATTACATAAGATGAATTTCTTTCCCCCTTTCACCTAAATAAATAGAAAAATTGATGACTCACAGTTGGTAACAAACCCCTGTTTTTTTAAGAAAATCCCAAATGCCAGAATTTTAAAATTATTTTATAAGTTTATTAGTCTTCTTGCAATTCAAATTAATCATAAGTCCAAGCATGTCCTACACATATTACAACTAGTTTCAAATGGGTCTACCCAAACATTCTATTCTGTCTTTCTCTTTATATCCTTCATATTCAGTGGCACCAAAAAGAAAAAGCAATTTACAAAAATAAATTTAACAAAAATTACACAAAACTTCTCTCATTTACAACTTTTTTAATACAAACATGGTAGGTGGTGTGGTTAAAGATGAATTGTAGACTATCATTTTGTTTGAAGGCTATATGAATTATACTTCTTCCCATTAGCAAACAATGTTTCGATTTTTTTCTTCAGTCCAACAAGTCAAAATGTCATGTTCTATTAACTATTGAAATTTGGTTTCTAGAACACTAAGTTTATATTTTGATAAACTTAGTTATCAAGTTGGATATGTTAAAGTTCCACACTCAAAGCAAGAGTCACATATATTCCCTTTCCACATTTTCACCTACACCAATGCCATTTTAAGATTTTTTCACAAGTTGTAGAAAAAAAATTCAAAGTTTAAAATAAATAAATATGTACAATATGTATTTAGCTAAATTCATAGTAAAATAATTTTAAGAAAATGAGTATTAAAAAAAAATTCTACCTTGTTTACTGTTAATTATAAATATATTTAAAAATTTGACATCACTGATTCAAAAATTTCCAAAAATGATATTGTTGATGGTTAAAATATAAATTTTCATATTAATGTTGATATATACATTTAATTATGTAGGTTTGAAGGCTCCAAAAATTAATAAATTTGAACAATTTGTAACTCTTGATAACATAATTAACATATGTAAGCCCTAAAGCCAATGAGTTTGAAATGTGAATGAGTTTTTTTGATTTTATTGTTGTACCTTGTGCTTTATGGCTGATTATTGCATATGTTAATATTAGTAGATTTGATGCTTTGTAATAATATGCTTCATGTGTATACTTATGTTGTAAGGTTTGTCTTTTTAATATCATTTATTTTGTCTTGATATTTTTTATTGTAATATTTGTAACTATTTTCTTATTATTAAATGTAAGTGAACTTATTATAGCAAAAGATCCATTCACGACTCTTTTATATATATATATAATTTTATTTTAAATAAAAAAAGTTTTTTTTGGGACCATTATTATTGCTCTAATAACTATATATTTTCTATGATGAAATTTTAAATCTTGTAACCAATTTTCCACATGTTCAATATTTGTAACATTGGTATTCATTATTACATAAAACATTTCATTAGCATGCAATATTTTGTGTATTAGCAGGTCATTATATTTATTCATATCTTCTCGATCTAAACATAAAATAATAGTATTACAATCAATGCAATAATAATTTTGTTTCTGAAAGATAACAACTTGAAAGTACATATCAATTTCATTTTGTGTAGGTTGTTTAATACATATCATATTTAAAAATTGGAGCAAAATAGGATCTATGATATGTTTCATAGAGATTTGAAAAGTATGATGAATTGCATTTAAGCAACATGGTGCCATCAAAATATGACAAAATTTACTATATAATCCTTTTTATATATAAAAATGTTTACATATTGCAAGTAATTGTGCTAAATCACCTACCAATAATAATACATTTGTAAATGGATTCATATTATCATGTGTTTGTTTCAAATGTTGTTCTATTGCACGTAACATATATAATGGAAGTCATCATTGCCATTACATCAATAATAATAACATTTGCATGTTTTAATGTTTGTAATATATTATTTGGTTGTTGTAAAACAAAAAGATATCCATGTACATTCTAAATCAAATATGCATAGTACAAAAGTATTTTGACAAATTTTTTAAAGCAACAATTCAAGTTGTTAGTGTTAAAATACATTTTTTCCTTGCATTTGTATGTAATGTGTCAAACATTTCACAAATGTTTTTTTCCACTTCCAAGTTTTTCTTGTAAGACATAAACATGTTGTTTCTATGATCAAAATATTAAAGATTTTAATTGATCATTCAGAACACAATTTTGCATTTCATCATTAAAATCATGTTAATTGTATTTTACAACATTTGACATATTTTCATTTTCATTTCCATTTTTCTTACATGTAAATATTAGTTGGTCATTATTCATATTTGGTTCTAGATATCATGGATATTTTTCTAAAAACATTTTAATAAATTGAGTTTGCTTTTCAAACAAATTTTGATTCGCATATTGTATTAAATATGTTTGTAATGATTCAATATTTCACAAAAGCCCTTTTATTTGACATTCATGTACATAAAAATGTTCATGATTATTTTTTAGAAAAAAATCCTTTTCCTTTCAAAAATTAACTGAATAAAACATTATAGAAACAAACTTCACACTTATATATAGGATGAAAATATGTAAATCTAATTTATTTTTTATTTTCATAGATAGTGAAACCAAGATATCTTTGCCAATTTTTTTACAAATGGAATATATTTTACGGTCATGTGTTTACTGTTTACAATAACACATAAATGTTAATTCTTCAAACATAATTGGTCTACACATATAAATATCAATTGGATGAAAACTCAATTTTTTAAATTTAGTAATCAATTTTGTATGAAAACATGGTGGTTTTGAATTGATACATTTTACACTTCGATTTTTTTGCACAATTGGTATTTGTAAACATACTAATGCTGGTTTTGTAGGTGATATAGGTTTAGATATGATTAAATTAAAAATCAATTGTAATTTTACTATACATTTAAAAAACCTAATCATTTTGCATTTTTGTATTTAAATTCAATGTCCCATGTGGTTCACATTCCATACCATATTTTAAAAGGTAAAATGACCAATAAGAAGTTGTAATAAGTAATATGTTCAAATGTGCTCCTCACAGCAATAACAATGTGGGATGATATGGTACAATATTTCAATCTTCATAACATGGTTTATCATATTCCCATTTGTTCATTTTTTGTTAAAAATAAAACTAGGTTCAATATGTGTGGGATATGGGAACCCAAATTTACAAGTTTTATTTTCCCTTTCCAAATGCAACAATTTCCACATTGATGAACTCCTTTACATAAAACTAATTTAAATAACTTGTTTTGTAAACTATCACTTGGTGGAATGAAGTTTTCAGTTGTTTCATTAAATATAGCTAGAACAACAACTACTATTTCATTTTTTATTTTTTGTAAATCATTTTCATCAACCCATAATATAATGTGAGCATGAACAAATCCACGATCTAATCATTCATAACCTATAACATAATCTATTAATTTACCTAATATACATTGATGCATAAATGTATCAACACGAGAATGAAATAACCTAGTACATTTTATAGGACAATATTTCCATGACATATTATGATATATTTGTTTAACAATGTGTTCCAAATCATTAAATTTATTCCATCTTGATGATGTTATTTCATCCATAATTAAAGTTTTAAAAAAAATGGGGCATACCCAATTCATTTACCATAATTAATAGATTTTATAATTGTGATCTATGCCATGTTGGAGAACCTTGAATTGAATGTTAGAGTTTGTATTCTATTATATGTTGAAAAAATTGATTATCAATCATTTCTTGGTTTTTTTCTTTAAGAGTTTGAATATTTGTTTCTAAACAACTATTAATAATATGTTTATTTAATTGAATGGATTGTCGAAGATCATACATGATTAAAAGATATGGTTTATATAATATAAATGGTGAAAATAATGTATTCATTCAAAATTTTAAATATTCATGACGTTTTACCATTGTATGCACCATTTCCATTTGGAAACAAAAAATGGAAATAAACTTATTTTTGAAGTTATATTTTTCACATCATCTTGTAACCCATTTGATGTAATTATAAGTTTTTCATGAGATACTTTGTTATCAAATAATCTTTTAGTTACATTTCCCATGAGGAAAAAAAATTTTGTTGGGACGTTGTGAATTAGCACATAAATAAAACAAAAGTGATAAATTTTGTATTCATTACAAACATGCATACTTTGAAATCCATCATTAGAATTATTCTGATTTTTTATATACTGTTATCAACAACATCTAAAAACAAAACACACATACTATTTATTTCATTTGATTGTTCAAAAATAGTGATATATTGTGCATACCATGGATTAGTTTTCATATTTTGAGAAAAAATGAGAAAAAACATATTTAGTAAAAAAATTCTAGATATTTTTAAAATCTAAAATATTATCCCAACTTAATGAAAGGCTATTTAATAGGATAAAATCAATGATGTCACCAATGATAAAACCCCAATTTTGATTTTGTATATGTAGTTCAATATTTAAAAAAAACATTGTACATAAAGTGGATGTTTTGACAACAATGTTTTCATATATTGATTTGGTGATTGAAAAACAACATATTTTGCAAAGGTTGACATGTCTCATTCAACATAACATTTCAAGCACAAATACATCTCTTTTCCATTTGATGTCATCATATAATTAAATAATAGGCAATTAACAATACCATAAGGTGTACACTGTAACTCACTAGTGTTTAATTTATTGTACATACTATTCAATTTTTTGAAATGTTCATGTTGATGATCAAGTTTTGTTAATCCACATATTGCACAACATTTCATATTTAAAAACACATTTGTGAAATATTCAATCCATTTTTCATATAATTCATTTCAAGCATTCCAATATTGATCATAAGGTTGATAATGTTTTATACGTTGTAATCGAACTCAATCATAAACGTCCTTCTTATATCTCATTTTTCATAAATATGAAAATTGAAATGTATTTCTAAGTGTATAATATCCCTACAAAACAATTACCAAAAAACCACATCATTACAATTAAATTCATTAAAAATTGGGTCAAACTACAACACAAGACCAAAAATTCAAAAATAACTCAAAATCTTAAATATTCATTTAACTAATTTTCAGCCATTCGTCACCTAATCACTTTGATTATAATATTCTAAAAATATAATATTCCAATTTCTAATTTTGTCATGTGTTCACTATTCATCCATTCAAATAAAAATAACATTTAATTATTGTAAAAGTACCAAACGCCAACCAATATCACCTACATTAGCAATATTGATCCCACTAAGAATGAAAAAAAAAAAAAAGAAATTAAAAAAAAAAGATGGGAATTGTTGTTTATTGCTCTGAAAGTGAAACTAATTACTACCCAAAGAAAGCCAGAATAACATGCACTTAAATGGGAGTCTAAATACGGATGGTGTGGTGACATCTGATAATCTGCCCGAATTTATTCGAGTGTCAGGATTTTTCTAAAACGCCTAGAACATTTGGGCATAAGTGAAATCTTTCTTCAACCATTATGACCTGCCCGAATTTTTCGGGTAGAATAAAATTCCCGAAATGCCCAAACTTTTCCAGCATCAGGATTTTTCCAGAGTCCTCAAAATGTTTTGGGCAAAATCGAAATTTCTTCAACCATTATAATATTATCGGGCATTGTATAAATTCCAAGAACTGCCCGAAAGTGTTAGAACGTCATGGAAAAAAATTCTCACAAATCTTTTTGGAGCATCAAGATTTTTTTTGAGTTCCAAATTTTTTCGAGAAGAAATGAAAATTTTCCAGGCATAAAAATTCCCAAACTGTCGAAATTTTTTCTCAGGAATTCTCCAGGGGTGCCCAAGGTTTTGGGCAACATGGAAATTGTTTTTGTCAAGACTGGTGGTGATCAAGAGCTTTCCCGATCGCAGTTGTGGGCGCTGTGCAGTTCTGGAGTTTGAGAACTTACAGTTGTGAAGGGCAAGCGCGATGACGCTCCACGGCACATGCCCCCGTCGACGCAAACTCGCGCATTCCATGCACATGCACTCCTGCCTGAAGCGTCTACAGCTAAGTCGTGCGGCACGCGCATGAACTATCTCGCTGGGCCATTTGGAAAGCATCCAAAATTCACTTGTAGCAGTCGATTCTAGCAGCGGTGGTATTTTATTTTGTTTTCTTTTAGGAATTTTTGTTTGTAGCAAAAGCTGGCAATCATCCATATGTATGTTCGGAGTTCCCTAAAGCAGTCGCTAATTGCTTGTGCATTATTGTAGAGTGCTGTCCGGAGCTATTCTGGCAGACCCTTCTTCGACATCAGGGGAGTCTACATTGTAAGCCCGTGTCAGGTTCTCTCCTTGAAGGATCACTGTTCTAGCTTGACGTCGACGTTGTTCCTGATCATGTGTTGTTGTACTTCTCATTTTTATTCCAACTTCGTGGGGAGCTTCATACGGTATATTGTTTGCTGCATGCTAATTTGTACTTTCGATATGTGCAGGAGAATATAAGGGAGAGAGCAGCGACGTCTTGCAGCATGTCTAGCCACGTAACAACAACCCACCACGTCCCCGGCGACCTCATGGATGAGATCAAACACGACCACAGAGAATTCGAGGAATTTTACACAAACTACAAGAGAGCATATGCAGCTGGAGATGAGAAGGAAGCCGAGAAATGGTTCAATCAGTTGGTGTGGGAGCTTTCCCGACACATGGTGGGCGAGGAGCTCGTCGTATACCCGTTGCTGGATGCAATGGGTCCCGAAGGCAAGGAGATGGCAGACAAGGATCGCGCCGATCACCAAAAGGTGAAGAAGGAATTGGAAGAGATTCACCGGTTGAGCGATCCCGGTCTTTTTGAGGCCACGCTTGATCGCATAATGCAGGATTTGAGACAACACACAAATAAGGAAGAGACCCAAGATCTGGAGTACTTGAAACAGCATGCTGATAAGAAAAGTTTGGAGAATGCAGCCAAGGCTTTCAAATATGGGAAAAAAATGGCACCCACTCGACCACACCCAGGTATACCCAATAGGTCAGCTGCACTGGAGGCGGCTTTAGCCTTTTTTGTGACTCCGTTGGACAAGCTTCGTGATATGTTCACTCCATTCCCAAAGGAAGAGCATGTTCCATACCAACCAAAGCAAGAAGAACACGCAAAAAAGTGATGAACAGAGCTTGCAATTCGGATCTCGGATTCTCCAGGCCCCGGGGAGCTTTCTATTGTGCTGTAGAGTTGAAGAATTCTAGATTATCCGTGTACAGAAAACTAGAGATCTATCATCAGAATAGTTTTTTGTTCCCATTTCCATATATCCATGTCTAGGACTCGTGTGACATTGCATGTCTATCTGTTTTCAAGAGCTGTGCAAAACCGTAAACCTTAGGATCATCCATGCAGCTATAAGCAGTTTGCCCTTTTTGCTTCTTGTCCATCTCTGGAATTGCATGTCAAGGTCTGAGATTCTGGAGTGAAGTTTTCCAATGAAAATGCGAGTTATGCACAGCAAACTCTTGTGTATACAGCCGATCAGAATTTTACAACGAGAATTCTGTTTCCAGCCTCTTAAGCTATATATAGCCAAAAAGAAAAAATTAAAGGTGCTAAAATCTAATGCTGTTCGAGATTTTCAGTAGCAAGAATTTGAGTGAAATTTAAGAAATTCACCTCTTTGGCTACATCACAAAATTGACAAGGAAAAAAAAAAACACATTAGTATGTACAAAACTCTTTGAATGACTTACTTCCTAATGGGGATCAAGAAAACCAACACAAGGACGAGGCGGACACCTCATGCTTGACTCATGGAAATCATTCGGCTTCAAACCCTAAACCATAAATCTTGCTCCACCAATTTAGTATTACAAAATGGAAGAAACCACAATTATTTTATGGAAAAAGTTCAAGCCCTTGGGACAATTAGAAGTTGTCCCTTTAAAGCTTTGAGATTGCCAAAAGAGAGGATTGGTCTTGGAACAAGACAATTTGTTCAGGTTGAAGTCCTCATAGGGCAATTCTGGGAGTTGGTTCCATGAGACCCCAAGCCAACATGGGGTTGGTTTGGCTTCAAAGCCAACTGGGCTGGCTCTCCAAGTCGAGCTCATGGCTTACTTTGGTTAGACCAGGACTTAGTCTTGATAGCAAAGTATAAGGAGTTTAAGTAATTCGTCCTGAGTGGTTAAGACTTTAAGATAACCAAATGTGCTGTCGGGTGTGCAAGTAGCTAGGAGCTAAGAACGTCAACATGAGAGAAGCTTGACAAAACATATGAAACACAAAGCAACAAGTGAAAAAAGATGTGTCAACTACTCTACACTTGGACAAAGGCTCTTGGCTATGGCTAATTGGCTTGGCCGTGGTTTCATACAAGATGTGGGATACCATACGATTTTATAGACCATGGCCTGAGAAGTTCACGTCCATTGATGGAACAACATCTCACATTTCAGGGCTCAACATGTTTCCAAATGCAACAGGCCCTATTGGGTGAATAAGCAGATCACAGCCAATTTTCTGGGTGTACTGTTATGTAACTCCAAAGACTAAAAACTTTATCCCCATCACTTTGCCCTCATGTATCATGTACTCATGAAGCTCCTAAACTAAGAACGGGGAGATGCTTGGTCAAATGAGCATGGCATCATTTTCCTAGTTCTGAACACGTCTAAAATCTATTGAACATTTTTGAAGTTGCACTCTGATCTTAGCCTAGAACTTACGACACTGCTTCCCATCTCAATTCTGAAATTTCACCAATTGGTATATATGATAATCAATGATTAAGCACCAACAAAAGTATTGAGCGGGATCCTCTCCAATTCATTATGGTCACTCAAAATTTTGCCCCTACCATTATCCGAGATGGAAACTGGTGATGAAGAGTTTTGGAAAGAGAAATTTCATGCAACAATGGAAAGCCTCAACGTGCACTCATGAACTGTCCAGTTTTTTTTTCTTTTTGAAGGGGTGGGGGGAGAGGGATTTTTTGTTTTCCCCCCTTGTTCCCAATGTGTTCCCAATAGCACCTGGGTTTTATCCCATATGGTTTGGCCAAAGTTCAACTCCATGTATATAAACTGAAAAGGTTTAATCTAGATTGTAAAAAGAGGTGCTTCTATCAGGGGCATGTCCAATGTCCCAAAAACACTTATTGATGGGCCAATCAAAATTACTCCTTTAAAATTAAAGAAAACATTGTGAGCGCACCCATGATGCAATTAACTATGTACACTATAAGTGACTTCAAATGGTTTGAAACCATTCTTCTAAAAGAAAGTTTGCTCACCACCCTATCTACCCCGTCCATTTTCACTGCACACTTGGGTATGAAAGTTGGAAGTGCATTATACCAAGAGTGAATTCAGATCAGCATAGAATAAAGTGCTTATACATATTGGAGAAGGGCTCCCCATCAGGTCCATAAAGTGCTTATGTATACGAGAAGGGCTCCCATCAGGTCCTTTCTTAGCTAAAATCTAGATCTACATAATCCTTGGATTTCTTTGGGTTTCATAAGGTCATTATATGCAAATGCAGGGAAGACCCACCTAAGAAAAGAAAGCAAACAGATTTGCGGTTCTTCATGACACAAAAGACATAACTATAACTTGCATTGTTTAGATCCATGACATTTGAAAGTACATGATGACTCTACTCAAGCATATGTTCTATTGTGGATCGTGGAAAATGCATTGCTCATTATTCTAGGATATTTCAATTAGAAATACAGGAAACCCTTTTTGATAATCATTTTTTTTTGGTGAGACTAATGAATTGTGATTTAAACATGTATAGTCACATTCCATATAAACCCTTAGAAGATTGTGACTGTAAGCGAAAAAAATATATAAATAGGCCTTTTATGCTAGAATAAAGGTGTTAATTGTTTAAATTTTTTACATGGGTTACTCTAAGTTTTACTATGCATGACTAAACTTGAAGAAGGTTGCAATTTCTACATGTTTTAATGTGATGATTTAGATTGAGCTTGAGCTTCTTAATTATTAGCTTGTGTATCTTGTTAATTAAATCTTTTTAATTAAAAGTTTTTGTTGTTTTTGGCAAGTTCGCATATCTTTTGCTTGGTTACATTAGAAAGTTGTTTTTTCTTTTCTTTTTAACTGGATTCATTGTAGTTAGTTTGGACAATTTGAACACAAAGCAACATTAGTTTGCCAAAAGGAACTACAATTTACAAAACCCTAATATTTGCTTTATTTTTCTCCCATTATAGTCACATTTATAAAGAAAGCTTTACAAATATTTTGTGCTACTAACGAATGGGATAGTGATTATAAAGAATTGTGTTTCTTGCTAAAACAAATGATTACCAAAAAATGTGTGACACAGACAAGAATGTGAATGGATGTGATTATAAAGGGGGTTTACTATAGATCCAACTATCAATTGAATTATGTTTTGAGATGCCAATTGGGAAGGAAAAGACATTTTGCTCAAGCACCATAAAGAACAAGTGTTTTCTTTTTGGAAAAATTTGCCAAATTTGTTTTTTTTTTTTTGGCAAGCCTGATGTAATGTAAGCTTGGATTTGAACGATAAATTTTTGATATTTTGCCTAATATTGGTCATGGTGTCCATTGCCATCACCAAAAAATTATTAAAGGGAAAAAATTGTCGCCTTAATACCAATGGAAGGGCATCAACAATTTCATCAAATTTTGCAATAATGAAAACCTAAGGTTGTTGTTTTGTCCATTTGCACCATTAAACTTTCATGACATGATGTTCTTCAATCTAATGTGTTTGTTGGACCACTAGTATCCCCATACACATTTTTTTATCCCTCAATCTCCAACAAACACTAAATAGGAACAACAAATTAGATGCAGTACCAATCTTGACATAGTTGTAAAATAATGTCTAACAAGAGAAATCTTTTCAAACTTTTTTGAATGTACCCAAACTATTATTAGCATTTTAATCATCCTTCTCACCCAATATTTCCAAGGAAAAACAAGTGATCCAATGGTTAAAATCTCCCCCTTCAACCAAAAGGTTAAGGGTTTTATCCTTTTTTCAAAAAAAAATTCATGAATGAAATGGGTGAGCTAAATGTTTCCAAGAGAAAAGGATTTTTTTCAAAGAGGAGATTTTGTTGCAAGTTCTCCCCTTGGGAGGAGGGAAAATGCCAGAAACTAAATTGTTTTCTCCCTTAGGGAGGAGGAGAATTATTTAAGTTGCCTCAGGGAGTTAATTAAGTTGCCCTGAGGAGCAAATTCCTAAATGTTTGACTAGAAAAGACATGGAATAAACTTTGTCCAAATAAAATATTCATTATACCATTGGAAAGTTATTGGAACATATTCAAGATGATCTTGCATTCTTGATTTGAGGCTATGAATTAAATGTAATGGCATGAAAAAAAGATTTGGAGTCAAATTTTCAAGTCCACTTTTCCTCAAGGGAGGAAGGGATTAAATTGCCTTGGGGAGCAAGTTCTCAAATGTTTGACAAGAAAGAACAAGAATAGTTTTTTTGCAGATGAAACATTTTTTATACCTTTAGAAAACTCTTGAAGCATAGATGTCCAAACTAATGTTGCAATTTTGATTTGAGGCTATGAATTAAAAATTATGGTAAAAAAGAAAGCCAACAATCAAATTTTCAAATCCCAAAGTGGACTAAGTAGCCTTCTCCCCCTTAGTAAAAAGGGACTAAGTTGTTTTCTCCTTCGTGGAGGAAGGGAATTGCCTTCTCCCCAAGGGATAAATAGGGTTTTTGACAAAGTTTGCTAGGGACTTGGAAGTTTTTTAATTTAAGTAAGTCCATTTTTAACTTTGACATTTTAAGTTTTTAAAAATTTAATCAAGTTATTCCAGGACTTGAATTTTTTAAATTAAATTAAGTCAAAATTTCACTTTGACACTCTAATTTTTTTAATTTGACTAAATTGCCCCAAGATTTGAAAAATTAGCACTTAACTTTTTTTTTCTTATAATTTTTAACTCATAGCCTCAAATTGAAATTGCAAAATCATTTTGGAAAACTATGCTTCAAGAGCTTTCCAATGGTATAAAAAAAAATTGATTTGAACAAAATTTACTCCATATATTATCTTGTCAAACATTCAGAAACTTATTTTCCAAGGGAAATTGCCCCTTCCCTTTTTCCTAAGGGAGATGGGGACTAAATTGCTCAAGGAGCAAGTTCCCAAATGTTTAATTAAAAAATACATGGGATAAATTTTGTTCACATCAAATGTTTTTTATACTATTGGAAAGTTCTTGAAACATAAATGCATTCTCAATTTGAGGTCATGAATTAAAAATTTTGGAAGGAGGAGAAGGTAACTCTCCTCTCTCCTCCAAGAAGAAGCAATTTAGTCTCCTCTTCTCCAACTCCCCAGGTAATTAAATCTCCTTCTTTTCGAAGAAAGTTTATTTTTCCCTAGGCAACTAGATTGAAAAAATCGCTGGAAATTTTTTGCTTCATCATTTTCCTTCATGGAAAACAAAAAGAATTTGAAAAATAGATTGAACCTTGAACCTTTTGGTTGAAGGGGGTGATTTTGACCACTAGACCACTTATTTTTCCTTAGAAACATTGTGTCAGAAAGTTAATTAAAATGTGAATCATAGCTCAGGTATAATCAAATAATCTCAAAAATATTTTCTTGTTAGGCATTATTCTGCAACTACATAGAGATTGATGTTGGATTTGAATTTGATCATCATCATGAAATGGCTAGAGGAAAGGGCATTAGCAAGCCACAAGATTCAAGAGGTGAATGGTAGTATATTGCAATTCATATTAATTAGTTGTAGCAACCATCAAAGTTCAATTTTTATTTCTTTTGTGATTGGCAACTCTAATTGGCCCATCACCAAAAACAATAATTGAACTTCAGACAATCCCAAAATATTAGATATGTTGTAATTTCTTCCTTTAGGTTGGTTATATGGGTTAGAAGAGTAAAAATTAAAGCATAGGACATGGGATAAAGGGAAGAACTATTGGGAACATATACTTTAAGAACATATACTTTAAATTTTAAATCTTATAAACAAAATTGTGATTGAAATTAAAGAAAATAAAGCAATAAAATAAAATAATTGCATTTTAATTTTTCAAACAAATACTTAAAAATTAATGTAACGTTTTGAATTTTTAAAAAGTACTCAGCAATTCAATTTAATTGTTGCATGCAAAACCAAATTGATCTTTCATCATGGCAATGGCAACTTATTGATTGGCATGAAAGAATCAGTTGTATTCCATCATATCTAAAGACTAAACCAGAGCTAATTGGATTGCCTTTAGCATGCACATGGTACTGACTGCACATTTTGTCATCTTTATCAAAACAACACAATTACCAAGTCACCAATTAACAAGGGTGGGAATGTGAACCCTAACACATTGACCTAAAAATTGCCAATGCCCACAAATTTCACATCAGTAGACTTCCCAAAATCAATGAAGGTTATATTCATGCCATGTCACATTTGATAATGGTTAATACCCATCCCCCTTCCTTGCACACATTGGAATCAAATCACAAGACACCTTCATTTGTGTTGGAGAATAATAGGTCTAAGTATGGCAAACACGAAACAAGTGCAAATTGTTATGTGCAAATTGTAAATAAGACCCAAATTGCAAACTTTGAAAAACTTGCCCAAGACCAAACCTCCTATTGTATCTTTGATTGTTTTCTATATACAAATGGCCGCATGGATTTTCTTGGAGATTTTTTATGCTTCTTATTTGGATGAGCTCCATGATCAAGTAATTTCAAGTCTCTTAATGACCTTCCAATGATATGGATGAAATTGATCAAACTATGAGATTAAAGCACAAAAACTAATGTTTGAGACGAAAATGTATCATAACAATAGTCACAAAATTGTTCATGTGTTTGTAGCCTACAAACCTATCTCCTTTGCAACCAAGTAGGTTGTGTGCCTACCTACTTCTGTCCATTTTACAGACCTAATTCCATGCTTATAAATGGAAAAATGTGAAAACTTGACAATCTTTCAGAGTTATCCATGAAGCTATAGTTGGAACTTGACGAAAGATGTTATCAAGTGTGCCCAAATCAAATCATGTCTCATATTATTTTGAAATGATCAACCAATCAAATTATAAGGACAAACTTTTCAATTAGTGATGGTGGGAATTTTTCAACCCATCATGATAATTATATGGAATGCTCATTGTAGGAGTTCAATTTAAATCCATGTAGAATGAGAGTTTGAAATCATATGCTTAAATGATTTTACTATAATTTTGGTAACTAATCAACACAATTACCATATGGAAATTTTCTAACCACTAATAATTGCAAAATAATCTGATGGTTATTTTCACATAAGTGTGCATAATCATGGTGATGATAACTTTATTGAATGCATATAAACTTCTAATAGATCACTTGGCATTGAAAATAATAAATTTGCATAATTGTATGTATCTATTATTACTGTGGTGTTATATATATGTTGCCAATGCATCATAATGATATGAGATTTGAATGTGTACATATGTATAAAGATGTCTTCAGATTGTTCTAGTGTGTTGCAAGAGCGTAAAGACCAAGGGGCATCTTGGATATCAAGTTTGAGAGAATCATTGGAAGTAAGTGAAACACTCTTGTCAAGAACGGGTGTGTCACACTATGGCCTTTGCCATTCACATTAAAAAGTATCTTAAGGCAAAAGAAGAATTATGTAATCTCAAATAATTCACCATGCAAAAATATAATCTTCAAAACATCCTCTAAAAGAAACCAAAATCCTTCAAGATATCACAACTCTATAACTAATCTCAAGTTTCAACACAAGCCAAAAATATCATCTTTCAAAAGTCCTCATATAAAAGTAGACCTATTACGTAGGGGCCAAAATCCATTAAGCTACTATACTCTATAATGAATCCAAACACAATATCCTTGCTTTGGTAGCCAAGGCCAACAAAATCATGGGGTTTTGTCAAAACAATCCCAGTAATAAATAACTGGAATATTTTAGTTTGTTTGTTTCTGTTTTTTCTTTTTCCAGGGAGTTCAATGGAACTTAAAAATTGAAAACACTCTTGAATTGAGAAATCTACCAGCTTGTCTTCAACAAACAATCCTGCACACTTCTGGTCAGGGTTTTCATTTCCAATTTTGTGATGTAGCCAAACTGTCAATCATCGAGAAGAAGATTTAGCCAGATTTTTTTCTCATAATTATTTAATCCGGAATCTGATAGGTGCCTAGAAGTTGAGTACGTGACCCTAGTAGACTCGTAAAGTCCAACTATGCTCAGTATGTGACCCTGCAAATTAAATTAAAGTTGGATGAAGAAAAATCAAAACATGGCGGTTGGGCTTAGCGAAAATGGTTTTGGCCTAGCATTTTGGCAGACCTTGCTGAGGCTAGTAACAGGCACAGCAGAGCCAAAACACCTGCGAAAAAAGAGTGTAATAAATAGGACCTGACCTCTGCTCACTGTTTTTGGTCGAGATTGTGTGCTACTAGGTAGGTCCCAGCTATCTGCAGTCCCTTCGTTCTAGTCTTATGGGCGGGGTCGGAAAAAAGTAAATAACTAAACTTTGATGTGAGAAATATTTTGGCAGGGTCACATGCGGAGCAACACGGCTGGAGATGCTCTAATAAGGTATTGCATGAAAAAATTTGGACAAAATTTCGACCTGTTTTGATCTTTTAGGGGCTGATAGCAAATAATAAAAGAAGAAGCTAGTAAGTCTATGATGTAAGTATGTAAGGTTTATGACGGGTTTAGGGTCTCGGAAGCAAGAACTTCCGTAATTCAGCGATGGCAGTAAAGGAGGAAATCTGACTGCGCGGAGTTTGCTTTCTGGGAATTCAGGCAAGCAGAGTTCCGCAATTTGACGATGGCGTGTGAAGAAGATCTGATCTGATGGGGCGGAGTTTTTTTTTTCTTTTGTTTTCTTTTCTTTGGGGGTGTCTGTTCCTTTTATCCGCGGGATCTATGAAGCTCCTGTAGTGTCGATGCAAAACGGGTTCTAGGCGTGGGTGTACAGGGAGCGCTAGCTAATGACGATCATCACCTTCTCATCACGCCGTCTTCTTTTGTTGTCGTCTTTCTCCTCTCGAAGATTGTCCCATTCCCTGGCTGCTGTTGCTGCAGAAATTTGGCCTTCAGGTTTGTTTTTGTTTTTTGGTTATTTCCTTTCGTCTTGTGAGACTTTCTGAATGTAGATGCCATTTTTGCTCGCACCGTGTAACTTTAGAAAAGTTGTGGAGGAGTAGACAGTCCTTGTTTTTTTTCCCGTGGAGTTTTTTTAGGGTTTCAGGATGCTGGAGAGCTAAAAATCTTCCTTTCAGTACAATTATTGATATGTGAGACGCATCCCAAACATAATCCACTAGTTGTGTCGAAGGATTTCTGCCCCATTCAGTTGTCTAGATTTTTAAGAAATGTGAGTTGCTGCACATTTGATTCTGCTTTGAATCACAGCAAGAAAATGTCCATGGATGTCAGGTTCTTTTTGCATAAGCAAAACTTTCTTCAGGAAATGGCAATTCTCAATCTATGTGTCTCTTCAGGTTTAGGGTGTTGGAATACCTTGAACTGTGCATTTGTGGTTTAGGTTTTAGGGTTTTGCACAAAGTGTTGAGAATTCATTGGAGTGTGCATTGTCCTAGATTTCTAACATCATGTTCCTTGACTGAGAAAACTGTGCAGACTCAGAGAATTGGCTTGATGATGCATCATCAGTTGCAGAATCAGTTGCAGTGCAGGGTGATGCATCTAATGAGAACTCTCATCAAAGAGGTCAGAAGAGTAGAGAAAGTGGACGGCCACAAGACTGTTTGCAGGAGAAGTTCAACTCCAAGTTTGAGGTTGAAACAGTGACTGATGTACCAAAACTGTTCAACCTTCTCAAGAAGAAGAGGTTTAATGAATTACTAGTGGCTCATGATGCTATGGTAGCAGCAAAAAGCTCAGCCTGCAAGGAAATGAGCATTGCCACATACTCACGCTTGATGACTCAGTGTGGTCGGGAGCTAGGGCCTGAAACTGTCCTTCCAATTTTCAAACGCATGCTACAGGCAGGGGTTACCCCTGATGTGGTTTCTTACACAATTGTTATACAAGCTTTTATGGAGATGGAAACAAAGGTTGAAATGACCTCTGCCTGGGATCACATGACTAGGAATGTGAGCTGAAACTATTTCTTAAGTGTCACTTCCTGGATGTCTTTGAAGGGTTTCTGATGATCATCATTTGTTAGTTCCTTTGCTGCACTAATTGCAGGATAATCAATTATGTTTTTTGAGGCAGATTCAAGTTGTATTACCAATATTGGAATGAAGTTTCTACTCAGATGTTTGTGGTTTGTGATGTGTATAGCAAGGTAAGAGAAGCTCTGAGTCCTCCACTTCTGGTCAGGGAGTATGGGCTACCAGAGCCCTTGAACTATTACGAGAGATGCGGGCAAAAGGATTAGTTCCCAACATGTTGACCTACAAGCCAATAATTGCATGGCTTGCTGCCAAAGGGAATGCTACACTATATCATGAATTCACAAAGTACATGGATGAAGATGGAGTCCCTCAAGATGGAGTATTCAAAAAAAATGAAATTCAATTTGCTCTCAGTGCTGGTGACCTTGAGAGGGCAAAAGGCCTCTACCTTGCAGCCAAGAAAGAAAATGTGCAACTGGTTGCAACACTTGATGGTGAGTTATTTATGTAGAACCCTTGACCTTATTCTCTTGAGACTTCCATGCTGCTAGAGTCATTGGTATCAAAGTCAAAGTGCAGATACATGCAATGGCTTGGCCTGTTTGGTAGGTTGAACTTGCTTCCAGGCAATATAGTTGACAATGTAAATCACCTGGTGTCAGTTTTTTTCTCACCCAGCATCTTAGCTTGAATTGATACCTTCTTGAGTAAAAGCTCTCAAAACTTACCACAGACAGCCTCATTATCAAAGGCCAACAAACTCACTTCCAATTTCAATGGACTCTAGGGTGGATGACTGCTTAGAATTTCCTGCTGATGGGGGGCAAGATTGGGGGGACATGGATGAGACAGCCCAGTTCATATTGGAGTTTGCAACAGCTGATAAAGTTGCTGTGGTGGTGGATCTACTTCCCAAGGTGTTACCTAATGTAAGATCAATCCGAAGCATCAGTGCTGCCTTCCGTTGTCTTGGCAAGCATGGCCAGCATGAGACTGCTTTACAGTGTTTTGCTATACTGAAAGAAAAGGGTATGCAATCACTTGTTGTGTGTCCTTGCTGTAAACAGATCTAGACAGGCCTCTGTTCTAGCATTGCTTACTAGAGCCAGAAGGTGATTCTGGCTACTGTTCTGGACTGCAAGCATTTGTTGCTTTATTATGAGTGGCTTCAGATTTGTAAAACTGAGTGTATGAACCTCTAAGGTAAGTGACCAGAGAAAAAAGTGCTTTACAAGGGTTGCATTGCTGTGCCTTGGACAAGCTCATGAGATGGTGATTGCATGGATGAAACTGGACAGGTACCAGTGCAAAGGACAGGAGCTTTGTCTTGACTGCCTACATCCTTGGCTATACTAAAAGAGATAAGGTATTTGGGATTACAAGTTCATATGTAGGCAGGTGCTTTGGCTCAATGATTGGATGGGTCACCATCCTGTTTAAAGCTTTGCTGCAGATGAAAGGGTGCACAAGGCTAACTCTGAGCTTGGTTTCCAGCTGGATGATGCAGTAAAGGCTTTTCGAGAAGTAGAGGAGAGGTTTCAAGTGAAGGCACTAGCCTCTATGTTTAACATCCTCATTGATTTCTCTTGCAGGCAGGGCGAGGTAGGACATCTTTTTCTTTCTCTGAGACAGAAATGCTAATGATCGGGTCAAGCAAACATTTGATTTATTTATGGCACTGTTTGAAAATCTGCAAGTATTTAGAGCTCACAACTTGCTCCATGCTGACAGATTTCTCGAGGTCTGGATTTTTTGGATGAGATGCAACAAAGAGGACTGGTTTTATCACATTTTTCTTTCAATCCTTTCATTCGTGAGTTTGCTCGGTGGACAATGATTGAAGAGGTATAACTTATGCATGTGCATCTCCACAATAAAGAAGCAAAATATTTTGATAACATTCCTGTAGACCCAAAAGCTTAAGGGACAAAACTAGTTTTGCCAAGGACTGAATAATGACTTCAGAATGCTAAAGGACTTTCACAAAGCTCTTGTGAATCCTGTTAATTCTCCTGGAGGATGCATATGAGTGAGAAAGGGAGAGTGAGTCTTTAGGCATTTCCCAGGAGTCATGTTGTAGCATTAAGCCTATGCCCAGTTTGTACTCAAGTCAGGAGAGTTTGATGAAGAAAAATGGTCAGTGGGAGTGCAGTTACACCTTTGCTGCTATACTCTTGTGGGCATAGACCCTGTGCCCAGTTTGGTTGTAGCAAGAAAGAGTGAAGAAGAGCAGGAGGGTCAGGTAGAGGGGAGGGAATGCAATATGGAGTTGGCTATTGCCTTCATGAAGGCATGCCCTAGAAGTGGGACCTTGATACAGATGATTGGTTTGGGTCTTTCAGATTTTCCCCTAGGACCCCTTACACGCATCAATTGGCAGTGGATGGAGAGAAGGAGAGGAAATTGGACATCTATGAAATGAGTGAATTTGGTGGGATACAGGCATTTGAGATGAAGGCAGCCATGCACAGGGTCAGTGTGCAGCCATCTGTGGTGACATACCACTCCCTGATTGGAATTTGTGTAAAGCTTGGGGACGTAAGTAATTTTCATCATCCCAGTGCCTGTTCCTATCAGTGTCTCCTCACTCTGTTGTTCAGTTTAACTAGAGACCTTGTTGCACAAGTTGGCTATTGTACACCAAGTTATACAACACCTCACTGACATGTTTTTAACAATTATTCCTACAGATGGAGAGGGCACATAATCTTTTCCTGGAAATGAAGGAGTGTGGTGTGGCAACAAACACACAGTGCTTCAACCCTCTCATTATAGGATTTGCCACCCAGGTGAATCTCTCTTTTGTCCTTCTGAATCTGCTGAAGCCTTGCACCAAAGTTTAACCATGGTGGGGCTTCAGGATGTATTTCTTTTCATCTGCTCCTTAGTAATCTGAGCATGTTTGTATTGTTGTGGTGATTAGGGAAGGTTTGATCGAGCACTGTCTGTCCTGAAAGAGATGGAATCAGCAGGTGTGAAACCTGATGTGACCACCTATCGGTTTCTCATTTTTGCATGCTCACGTACAAGAAATCAGGAAAAGGCAGTGCAGGTAAATGACTATTGGTCAATCACAATGCTGGCTTAGATTTGATTTCAAAAAAGACTTCAGGACATAGTTGAGAGCTGGGCGTCTTCCTGTTGGAGTATATCATGCCTGGAGAGACATTGTGCATTCACTTCATTGTTTTGGATTGCAGTTATATGATGAGATGCAGGAGCACGGAATAAAGCCAAATCAGTCAATCTTCACAGTGATGGCAACTGTTTTTGCAAAGTGTGGGAACCTTGATCGTGGAATCAAGGTCAAATTTCCAACTTTTCCTTTTTTGTCATTTATTGTGTAAGTAGGATGATTTTATTTTCTCAAATTCTTTGTCTTGGTGTTGGTTTTGAGGGTTTCCCATCTGATATTATCGCTTCACTTATTAAACGGCAGATGGTGAGGGCTATAGAGAAGAGTGGAGAGCGAGCAGGAACTGAGACAAAAAGTGCCATTCTGTCAGGCTTGGCTCTGGCTGGGCGCCTTGATGAAGCTTTTGCCTTGTATGATGAAATCAGAAAAGAAGGTGTCCTTCCTCGTGCATATGCTGTTGGCACTCTTGTGGTGGGTACTTTCCTCTGTTCTGATAAATACACTTCCAAACTCTCCCAGGATTCTTTTATGCAACTTTCTCTGTGCAACTTGATTCAACATCAATGAGCACATCTCATTGGTGTGCTCTGTTTGATAAATTTTGAATTTTATTGATTCTTTAGAAAAGCAGTCACTTTGTATGCATCATCATTGCATTTCACATTGCTTGAGCTTATCTTTCCAGACAGAAATTTTTGAAACAACTTGTGAAGCAAGTTCGATGTGTTTTTCTTCTCCTGTTTAACTTAAGTAATGCTGTCCAGTGCCACAATTACAAAGGGAATCACATGCCTATTCCTGGGTTGGGGATAAGGATTCTCATCAGGATAGGCTTCTGGTGATGAGCAGGCAGCAGTAGGGAAGGCAGGGGATCTGGATCGAATGTTTGAGCTTTTCGAGGAAAGCCGCAGTGACAATCAATGGCCAAATTTGAACCAACGCCAGCGAGCTGAGCACCTTAACATCCGCTGCATCAATGTGGTGCTTGGCTGTATCCGCAATAACCAGCTTGGGTACTGTCCTTCATCTTAAACCTCCTTTCTGGTGTCCTCAGATCATGCAATTGAACAGATTAACACATCCATTCATTTTAGCACATCTCCCAACATGTCTACTGCAAATTATGAACTCCCTGTCTACTTCTGAAGGTTTCTGTTTACTCATGATGAATGCAACATTGTAATTGGAACAGAAGAGCAATAAAATTTCTGAAGCAAGTGAAGGAGGAGGGCATCGCAGATGAGGGTGTTCTCTTCGAAAAGGTCAATCTTCATCCTTTCCTGAGCAGTTTCTTTTGTTATTTCCCCTAATTTACCCTCAATTGATGCAAGGTATCATGAGATTGACGAGGACCACTTTTCTTTGATCAGATTTTCTTGCACATCTCAAATGGAGGAGAAGACGAGAACGAGATGTGCTGGTTGGATGTGGAGGATGGGTTTACAGTGGTCGCTGCAATGCGTGAGTTGGGTTTGCGTCCTTCACGAATTTCATTGGAAGCTCTTCTTGATGGATGCGCTGCCATGAGTGACCCTGAACAGGCGCAAAGAGTGGTCCAGGAAATGGAGCAGGAGGGTCTGTGTTTGAATATCTTCTCCATGATCAGGTATCAACTGATGCCTTCCCCATTAAATTTAACAATTCATTTGTGTGTTTTGTCTCCACACAATTCATGAAGTCAGTAGTGAGTGATGGCAGCTTGTCCTTGACAATATGAATGGAGATGAAATGCTGATGCTTTGTGATTGATGGTCAAAGGGTTAAGCCATACACTGTCATGTTGTCTGTGATTAATGGTAGGTTATGTGGGTACTGATGCCAGTGCCAATGCTATGCTTTGTTAATTTATGTGTTGCTACAGTTTACATGGCTCCATTCACATGTGTATGGCAATGTCTGTGTAAGGAGCCAGAAGGTGTCTTGTGCAGAGTCAGTAACCTTAGACTCAACTATGTTCGTTAAGGTGTTACCATGCTGAGGATGGTAATTGAGTTAAGTTTTCTTGCTGCAGATTATTTCGTGCTTACATTGCAGGAGAGGATGAAGAGAGAGCACTGAGTCTTTTGAATGAGATGCCAGCATCTGATTTACAAGACCCAGATGTACGTGTCCTCATTCTCCAGACATTGCAGCCCCATTATGTGGCAGCTGCCGACTCACCAGAAGCTGCAAGGGCACCTGAAACATTGCCACGAGTTCGAGCTCGATTAGATGAACTTTTGGGAACTGATTTGATACCAGGAACACGCATTAGGCTTTAGGGAATTTTACAAAAGATTTGATTCTGCATGAGTTTAGATCAAGGAGCAATCCATGAGGCTGTTGACATTCTTTGCAAAAAACTATGCAAATTTTGGTATTCTGTGTAGTTGTTCAGGTAGGAATCTGTCGGCTCTTTTGTGGGTTTTCAACAGGTTGCAGCTTGTCAAACTGACAAGAAGAATATGGTGCAGTAGTTCACCAGGCATGGTCAACATAGCAAAGAGAAACTTGTTGCCCAAAGTGCATTGAGACATGGTGCATACCATTCGCTTCAATCGCCAACATATTGATGAGCCACACCACATGTACCTGATGTTCAAAGGTATGTTTTAAGTGAATCTGTGGCATTTTAAAACCTGTTAGTATTTTCCTGGTAAGTGTCATTGTAACAGTGCTGAAAAAGGGGACATATTTGAGTGCAAATGGACCCAACTACTATGCTGTGTCATGCATGCAATCAAACAAGACACTTCCAAACTGTTGGTCCAATGTGGGAAAAGATCCTTGAAGTGATGACTGACACCCCCCCGCCCCTTAAGCAGGTTCCTAACATGGGAATGGTTTATGGGGCAACCGTTCCTATTGTATTGGGGGCGGGGGGGATGTGGCATCCATGTGTTTCATCCTATTGTTGGCACAATTTAGGCTTGTAGATGCATGGTTTGTTTGGGAAGAGCATGGGATCAATGACCCAAAGATATTGTGATTTGATGAAGGTTGATAATGGATTCTGCCTTATGAATGTTATGCCATCTAATGTTTGAATGTTGTGGAAACAAAATTTTCAATCCATTAAATCTCCTATTTGCAACCAAGTGTTTGTAAAAGAGTTTGAATATTAAAATGTAAGCCCATGAGTTAGGTGTGTTAGTTTAGTTATTTAGTTAGGTTCTAGTTAGTTAGGGGTAAATTGGGTTAGCTTAGTTGTTTGGGTTTCTAACTTGAATCAATTCAGGATGAATAGCGTCTGAAATATTTATAGATGGGATATAATTCTAGTTTGTGTAATTTCAAATTATTTTTGGTGATTTGTGATTTTAAATCATTTTTTCAAATTTTATTATTATTTGAGGTTTTAATGCATTCTACGTAATATGCAAGCTTTTATGTGTTTCATGTATAATATTAATTTTTGAATTTTGTGCGAGGAATTGTTGGGCTAGATTCTTGTTTCATTGCAAGCAAGTGACCATTTTGAATCATCAAAAGTTTGGTTTAGTTTTGATTTATGTTAAAGGTAGACTTGGTTTTGTTTTTTGGATTGGGTTGATAGTTTTGTGTTTTGCACACGGATTAGTTTGTTTAGGAACTTTGTTCGATGCCCTATGACATGTTGGTTGTGTTGTTTTATGGAATTGCAGTTGGTAGAAGTAGTAGTTAAGGAGCATTTCTTTAATCTACTTCACTAGATATTTTTGTGGTTTTGGAATGATTTTTGGTTTAACACTTTGTGAGGAATTTAACCCTAGTTGGGCCTAGGTACCTAGAATGTGAAAATAATTGTGTAGGAAAAAAGAAAGAAAAAAGAAAATCACAAGACAAGGGCCACTGTCTCTATCACAAAGAGCTCTTCCCTGCTTCTCTCTTTGCCTCCCTCTTTCTCTTGTCCATTTCTTTTTTTTTTCCTTCTCTCATTGCCAACAACCACAACAATGGCAACAACATAAGCCATCATCACCTTCACCACATCCAAGAATTCCCAGGTTTTTCTTTCGTCAACAACAAACCAAGACAAAAGGGAGCCACCATTGCTAGTGGTTCCCATGGTTTTCATCAATTATAGGTTTTAAAAAAAAACTTAATGGGCTGGAGGGGTGAAAGGATGTTCATCTTCCCCTTTATGTTTGTCATTGTCTTCTTGGTGTTGTGGCACAATGCAACACATCAACAACAAGGGGAGGGAGAGGGGAGAATTAGGGAGGCTCAAGATAAAGCATCAAGGGGGTCCAATTTGAACCTTCCTACTGGACAAGTTCCACATCAATCCAAACTTGCCATGTGTTATTTTTTAATTATCTTTTTCAAGGTTTTTTATTAAATTTTTTGAATTTTCATCCATTTAGAAGTTTTTCATCCATAATGTGAATGTAGTTGGGATTTCATCCATGTGGGATTTCCCATTCAATATTTTTTAAATTTTTACCTAGATTAGTCATCAAACATTAAATTAATGAATGTTAGGTAAATTAGTAGGTGAACACTCCACTTAAAATCAAACACCGATCATTTAGACCCCATGATTGAACACTTTTCAAACATTCTTGACCCTTGTAATTGAAGAGTAATTTTTCAGCCATAATTTGGATGTGGAAAAATTCATCCATCCACAAATGTTAAAAGATTTTTTTTTTAACAATGTTGAATTGAATGATCTTTGTGTTGTTGGATTTCTCTTGATGAGAGTTACATGCATGCAAGTGTGCAAACATTTTAGAAATAAAAGTTTTTGGCTAATTTTCCATTTTTGAATTAATTTACATGTTTTTTTAAAAAATTCATATCTCACCTATAAATGTGAAATCATAGGTGGTTTATGCTAGTGAGTTCCTAAGGAAGAGTTTTAGTAATGTGGGAAATTTCAAGGCATTTGGAAACAAAAATTTCTAGAGGTTTGTTCATGGTGGTGTGCATGGGGGCAATTTTGCCAAGTCTTCCAATACCAACTTTTTATGTTGTAAAAACCCATTTGCATCACCTATAGATGATGAAGTGTCAAACCATCAACAAATGGAATTTTTTTTTAAAAATTTCAATTGTGATTCTTGGGTGGGGATCACAAAGTGAAGATTTATGTTGCATGATTTATGCCTCCCCACTCATGTTTGTTGGGTCGTTCCTATTACCTATCAATATGTTGGTCAGGTTACCATTTGATTTTAAGGGATAAAGGGGTTGCCAAAGTGTGTGCCATTCACCTATGACATGGGGGTGAACACATGTTCTCAAATTGATCTCTTGGTGATTTGTGCTTATTATTTAATGTGAAACTTTAGATAAAATGTCATGTGCTTTCCCACGTGTACATTTATCACCACAATGAGTTAGGGCCATCATTGGTGTGATTTTAAGGGACAAGGCTACCACCCAATCCTAATCATTGAATAGGTCTTGTTTGCTTGGACATATTGATTAGGTTTTTAACCAATGTTAAGCTATATTATGATGTGTAATGTAAATATTCTTAGATTTTATTATTATGATCTCCATTACTTGGCATTATAATGAAAATAAGTTGATGACCAATAGACCACTTTTGTTGTGTTCACAATGTGCCCAATTGTTATTGGTCTTATGAAATGTTTTATGGGTGTAGGTGCCCTAACCATACAAGTGCAACAACCTTGGGTTTGTGTTATGGGAATTATGATTTAAAAGGTAGGTTTAGCCACAACAACACACAAGCTAACTTGCTTGGAGTTGCATAGAGTTATTGTCGTGGTTTCATGAATTTTGTAGATAGCAAGTTCCCAAGTGTTACCAAGTCTTCTATCGACAAATCATTAAATAAATTAGTGAAAACATGCTTTGGAACCGGCTTCTTTAAACTTGCATGTTCTCTAAAAAGTCCATTACATTTGTAAACATAGCCAAATTATAATCCCCCATATCCTCCTTGGAAATGTTTATAGTTTGTTTGAGTATGGAAATACTTTCACATGTGTTCACATGTCTACCTTCACATTTACCCATCACCATGTGGCCCATCCATTTGTTTTGTTAATTACCCTTTTCCATTTTGTTCCCCATGTTCTAATTTTGAGAAAATGCCGAAAGGGGTCTAGTTTGGTATCATTTCTTGGATATTCCAATGTTTTTTTTGTCATCTCACAAATTCTATCTAGTATGTTTGATATTAACATGTATTCAATCATAGTTTCCAAGGTGTTTGGTGTGATAGTTGGTGACAATTTCTTTTTATCATTGTAGTAGAAAGGTTTTACAATTGCAAGCAAGATTGAGAAAAAAGGCTATAAATAGGAAATATGCATGTAAAGAATGCATATTGAAATATTCAACATGCAAATTAGTAGTGGAAGGGGACAAAATGCAATTTCATTGTGCAATTAGCCTAGGAGTTGAGAAAGCGAATGAAAATTATAAAAGAGCTTAAAATGGTGATGTGTCATGGGCTACCTCATAGTGTTCCAATTCTGAATGGGCACATACCTCTTGGTGGGTCAACAAGTTTATGTGTCATTAAATTTGATTTAATTTCAAATTCTATATGATTTTGATGCTATAAAGTTGGAATATATTTAGTATTAAGGAAATATCATTTCAACATTTCATGTGACAACTTTTTCTAAACAAACCAAACTAAATTTTTTCCCTCTTATTTCTTTTGTTCAATCTTTACAAAACTTGTTGCTAGTGTTCATGAGAAAGTTCATCCATTATAATTTGTCATCCACATTTTCATCCATAAATGCCATTCATCCATGAACACGTGGAAAATTATTCTTCCACATCACCAAATATTTTATCCTAGGTGTCAAAAAATATTTTTGAAATATTTCATTGACGTGGGAAAAATATTTTTAAAAAATTTGATCATGTTCCCTTGCTCACATGCTCATGAAATAACATCCCAAATTGAAAAATTGAAAAATCTACAAGAATTTTAACATAAACCCCATGAAAGTTTATGAGATGCATATGCCTAAATGCATAGGTTGATCATGGTGACATAAGGCATGATGAAAATGCAAACAATCCAATTTTGGTATGGAATCTTAAACAAGGAGTTTAGGCATTGAATGTGGGATGCCATGT
>Ga0209208_10001953_pt1 | contig 29516 bp, 27 predicted proteins | sample S1TSphfallax_3_FD_187694 | JGI IMG/M metagenome (GOLD analysis project Ga0209208, IMG submission 187694) | Host-associated microbial communities from peat moss isolated from Minnesota, USA - S1T2_Fd - Sphagnum fallax MG (SPAdes) (version 2) | ecosystem: Host-associated > Plants > Peat moss >...
CCCCAATGGATAGTAGTATGGTTGTTGGATGGGAAGAAAGTGTAAAACAAGCAAATTGTTGGGGGGGTGGACTTTAGGTCCTATAGTTTTAGAGAATTTATTTATTTTTGGCTTACAAAGTCACTTCATCTATTGAATAATGACTAATGATGTACTACTCTCTTCAAATCAACTTATGATTATTAATAGGTTTCCACTAACCCTTTACCTATTCAACCTTTACCATTAGATGTAGTAAGAGAATTTCATTTTAGTTGTCTTATTAGCGATTTTCAAAACCTTTATTCTTGTATCTAACTAACAATCTCATTGATGTTATAAATAGATGTAACAAAGAAGGGAAACAAACATCAAATGAAATTTTGTAATCCTTCTCCCATGAGGTAACAATTCTCCTTGAATAAGACAATGTGCATGTGGTTGCATTCTTGCAATCCCATTAAGGACTAATGGCGTGTTTACCTATGGGTGGGTATTAGGAGGTTTTTGGGTTAAATATTTCAAAAAATTGCCCCTTATGCGACTACTGCCAAAAATAATGCCCATGCAAAGTAGTAACTAAGGATATTTTCTAAAGATGCAAATTGATACCAAGCAAGTCCATCAATTTTCAAAATATGATTATTTGATACCATATGTGATGTATAATATTCTTTTTTAAATTCCCTACCCAATCAAGTGTCGAGGAAAATTAATATGTGACCAACATGAGCTATGATCATGCATAGGCATATTGTGTTGAATTCATGATATTGTGCCTACAATAAGATCACATCGTGTTGAAGTTTGTATTAGTCCTTGTGCTTGTGCTAGTTTTCATGTTTGTGAAATTAGATCTTGATATTTTATGCAAATATAGATAGCCCAAGTTGGTTGATTTTATGACCACCTTTGCATGCAAATGGATATGAAGTCAACTTTATATTTATCTCATTTTCAGATTTACCTATCTTAACATAAATAAAGTAAAGATCTTTGGGTAAATCCAATTGCCCATATAAATTTTTTTTCCATTATTTTACAATTATTGTTCATTTGTTTTATTATTAACTTTTCATTACATGCAATTCACAACATCATGCTGCCCTATAGACCTATCAAACCATATTCATTGAATGTGAAAATTTATTTATGAGGTGAAATTAAAAGCAATGTTTATATTGTATTACGAATTCAATTAGGGTGTACATATGGATCTACCTTTATAAACTTCAATATCTTATACCCTAAATGTTTAATGACAAAGGTTGATTCCTTCAAAATAATCATGGGTCTATTCCTATTATAAAAAGAATTCAAGATGAACTACAAAAAAAAAAAATTTCCTTTTAACAACTAACATCTGATAAACATATAAACCAAAGTAACCAAATCAACCAAGTCAACATGCAGACAATTAACATGCAACTAGATTTTTACTTGGAAAGTGAAACTTGAAATTATGAAATTTGGGCAAGAAATTCCTAAATAAATGGTAATAAACATACAAGTTTCCCCCTTTGCATTAACAACCTTCTTACACCTATGCCTATTATCAAAAAACTCAAGATGAACTAAAAAAAAGGTTTTTTTCCTAAACATTTTGTGCATTTATTAATCTTTTGATGATGCAATCATCATGTCATGTGCTACATATCTATTTTTATTTGATTTTATTCCAATTTAGAAGTAGATCTGAAAGGTTATTACAAGTTTGTTTGTTTGTTTGTTTATAAAACTTCAAGGTTGAAGGTTCTTATTATTGTTTTTGGAGTTTGAATGTTCGTGATTTATTTTGATTTTCTTTAAAAGTTGACTTATAAAGTGTAATTTATAGTGATGAAAGGGTTTTGTGAGGGATGAATTTTTTTAATGCAAATTAAATCCTTTTGTATTTCTTGTTTGTGTGTTTGAAACTTTGGATTTTTGAAATGAAAGGTGGAATTGAAACAAAAATAACTTTTTTCCAAACACAAATGTTATTTTTACGCATTTATGATGACTTTTGTTGTTCTTGTGTTATACGGATTTTTTTTAATAATGTTTGAATTTGTCAAAATTAAAATTGTGCATACAAGACAAGGTTTTTTCCAAAAATAAAATGATGATTTCGTTTGGAAAATATAATCTTGAGTAGAAGAGCATGCACATGTGATGTTGTATAATTTGGTTGAATTGTTAATAACCATGTCATTGAATGTGTTGTTTGTTGTAGTAATCCAAACCAATACATGCAAAAAGACAAAATCCAAAATAATAAAGGTATGGTGAATTTAAACCTCAATACTCCAAGTAAGTGATGCATTTTATTTTGAAACCACCATTGTATGCAAGTGTAGTTGATTGTAGTGTAGTTTGTATCAATGTTATGTATGTTGCATTTTAGTGATAAATAAGTTAGTGGCACAATAATTGTAAACTGCAATGCTCCTCTTTTGATCCTCCTTCATGTGAGAAGACATTAGTGCGATGTTACACCAATGTGCATGCATGTGGGAAGACACCAACATGGTGTGGTGCTCCTCCTTTGATCCTCCTTTGTGTGAGAAGACATTAGTGCGATGTTACACTAGCATGCATGCATGTGGGAAGATTCTAATATGGGTCCGTGATCCTTCGAGTCGTGATCCTCCTTCAAGCTTATTTTGATAAATGATCATATGAAGATCATGTGTGTGTGTGTGTGTGTGTGTGTGTGTGTGTGTTGTACCTTATTTCATAGCCTTTGTGTGTGCGTGCGCATGTGCCTTGCCCTATTTCATAGCCTATGTGTGTGTGTGTGTGTGCCCTATTTCTAGCCTTCCCAAAACTTGGAACAAAACTTGTTGTGTGATGCCTTGTTTCCAAAATTGATGCCCCCTAATCATCTTGTTATTGTGATCCCTTCTTCCAAACAATTGTTATGATCCTTAAAACCTTAAAGATTGGTTGATGCATTCATGGCAACAACTTCAAGCTCTTCATGTTCTCTTGTAGGTGGTTGTTGTTATCCTAGTTGTTGCCTTCCTACTTGAGCTTCTTGCTCTTTTCGTTGTTGTTGTTGCATTCTTGTAGGAAGTTCATGCTTTCCTAGAAGAGTTGTTTCCTGCATTCCTGTTGCAACACATCTCCTACCCAAAATTTGAGCTTTTGCCTTTGCTTTAGTGTCCTTCCACTTTGGTGTTGTATTGCCAAAGGTTCAAATTGCTAGAAAGAGGCACCTGGGTTAGCACGTCAATTGCAATATGCTTATGTAGTCTATCTCTTACTTCTCTCACATTTGTAAGAGAACATGCACTATTAAAGATTATTCTTTCTTTTCTCTCAACTTGCCTTTGGATCCTCATGATATTTTCATTTGTTGTTATAATTGTTCATTGTGTGATCATGGCTCCCTTCTCTTGCCTTCTAATTTCCCTTTCTTTGTTTGTTACTTCTTTTTGCATAATTTTTTTACGAAAAATGCCCAAGTATTGGCATGATGTGACAACATGAGATTTGGAATAATTTAGTAATGGTTTTATCCTTCTTATTATCCTTGTAAGCAAGATTGGTAACATGTTGGCAATAGGGAGCATTTGCAAAGTTCAGGCTATTGCATTTTGGACTTCAACTGGTTTAATTGCTAGTTCTTAGGTAGGGTTAACAAGGCAAACAACTTTAGTTTCCTTGTTGGTTTCATTTGACATTTAAACTTGGTGTTTAAACTTTGTTGACAAAAAACCATGACACCTTTTTAGATGTTAAAACATTTCTTATGTCCTATCATGAGCCTTGATGGTACTTACGATAATTTGAGGCTATTCACACATATTACTTTAGGGCAAAAAGGTAGCTACCATTGCTAACATAACACAATCATGTTCAAACATGGAGTCATCAAGTTTCAAAGGGAACTTGCATTGTACATTGAAAGTGTTATCAATTGTTGTCAACATCTTATGTGAATGGTTGGAATTGTTCCACATCCGAAAGTGTGGATGTAATTTGGAATAAATATGATTTGGGCAACAATATATTAGCTATGATCTTGTGGGAACTTTTTGAAACGATGGTAGTAAAGATTTGATGTAAAGCTTGGCAATTTGAACTTGAAACTTTGAAATTAATGATAGAAACAAAACCATGAAGTTATGTAGAGAAGTGAGTTGTTTATAAAAGTAGGTTGTGACAATTCATCTTTTGCAAAAGACTCTTCAATTGATCATGGGGAAGAAAAAGGATGTTTGTTGGTGTTGGGGCCATCTTTATCATGTATGTGCAATTGTAGATAAATCCTATGCGAGAAGATCAATGGACATGACCAATAGCTAGGTGGTGCAAACACCAAGTTTTGAACCTTTTGGGGTTAGAAGTAGAAGTGAAATTTGTGTGAGAATTGTTGAAGATGTCCATGGATGCTTGCATCTAAAGCTTATTACTTGGAGGAACATAATGAAAAGAGTGCAATCTTTTGGTCTTGGCAATGGTGTAGAGTAACTTTGGTGTTTAGTGAACATTATTTGAGAATAGGGAAATGTTTAATTTAAAGAAAAATTGGTTCATAATGCTTACATTGAATTTAAAATCACTTTTATGGGCTATTACATAACAATACCACTTTAATTGGAAATTTAAGTTTTTTTAAAAAAATGTTAAGTTATTGTATTCCTAATATTTCCTTAACATTCTCTAAACACAAATATTTACATGAACATCCATTTCATATTTTATGTTAAATCAACATTTTATTTGTGAACTTTACAAAAATTGAAAAAGTCTTGACATTGAGTTATGAATGACTTCCCATCAAGTGGAAAAGTAAATTAAAAATTATATATTTGGATTCCGCATTACTTTGCACTACCAATGATGACAATTAAATTATTTTGTGTGAACATAATAATTTTGCTATAATCAAAATTCTCTTTTTTTCAAAAGATAAAATTATATGTCATTTTGTTTCATTAATATATTTTTTATATTCTTGTTTTGCTAAGTAAAATGCCAATGAAAGTTCAATTCATTAGAAAAGTTCATAACAAGATATAAATTTAAAAATAAATAAAAAATAAAAAATAAACGTTTGGAGGGTGTCTAAGGATTAGGACATCCCTAGTTCGACTGACCATAACTCTGGTCCTGAAACAAACCCTAGTTGGAATGACGAAACCCTAACCCTAATGCTTGGCGATGGATCGGGGATCAGTCGAGGGAAGCATAGCGATGTCTTCCGAATGGCAGCAGAGAGTTATGGACTTGTTCCGTGGTTGCTTGCTTTGCTTGGTTGATTGACGACAGGAAATTGCGAAATTGGAGGTGATGCGTGTATGATGGGGAGTGTCGATGCGTAGTTGAAGAAGTGAGGAAGGGAAACGAAAGGAGAAAATCATGGGGGTGTGGACATTGCTGCTGCGTCTGGCAGTGTGGCTGATAGCATGTCTTGGGGTGCAAGCAGTTACTGAACCCTTTCGTCGGGATCCCGGCCATCCACAATGGCACCATGGTAGCTTCCAGGACCACAGTGAGGACGTGAGAAAGATGACTCACGACTTGCTACACTCCCGCATCCAGGTATTCTTCCTCAATTCATATGGTGGGGTCGATGTGAAGTCTGCAGGTTTTCGATTCAATGTCGCATCAGAGAAAGAACCAGGAGTTTTTGCATTAGTAGTAGTAGAAGAAGAAGAAGAAGCTGGATCATATCAGGTGGGACCTAGTTTCATGCAGGTTCCATTTCCAGTACCGTTGGAGGTCAATGTGGTGCTGGTAGGGTTTCTGGGCGATGGAGGGTACCGCTTTCAGCTCGATGGTAACATGCTGCAAGAACACCTGAAAAAAACCTTCCCTTCACATCGACCAGCTTGCTTGGAAACTGGTGCCCTGCTTGAGATTGAGCATCAGCTAACCTACAATGTCATCCCGGTAAGGCAATCCCTTAGACTTTGAGGATGCACGATGCTTGGAAAACCTGTTGCGATTTTGAGGTTTTCTTTTGATCAATTTGGAGCTGTCTACCATCAAATCTCTTGTGTTCTGTATCTGATGCAGTCCCCTTGCCTGCAAACATCCATGATGCTTGCAAAACCTAATTGCATTCATGAAGTTTTCTTTGATCAATTTAAAGATGTCTACCATCAAATCTCATGTGCTCCATATATGAGGCAGTCCCTTAGACTGTCAGGATCCATGATGACTGAAATACCTAATTGCATTCATGAGGTTTACTGTGATCAATTTCTAGCTGTCTCTGACTGTCAAATCTCATGTGCTCAGTGTCTGGATATGACTTGAGTATCTGACCTCGGCAGGTAGGACACTTAGAGCTCACTGCCTTTGAATGGGAGCTGAGGAGGAAAATGGTGAAAGCAGGTGTAGCAAGAGAGGTAATGGAGCTAATCTTTGTCTTCTCCCTCTGGTTTTTAAGATTGCTGATGTTCATAAAGCTTATGTCATTTGTGATTGGATTTTCAAGTTGCTTGCACCAGAAATTTTTTGCTACTTGCCAGCAAAAATTACAGGATTTAGAGTGTTGTGAATGCAAACACTTCTGTTTCTAAACTGCTGTGTCTCCATTTTACAATGCGCAGAGCGAATTTGGCTTAGAAGTTCCACTGTATGAGGTTGAGGCAACAAGTGTGGAGCCAACATTTGATGAGCTCTATAGCTATTTATTTGGACTTCCACCAGCTGCACACTCTGAAAATGATATGAATGGACCTGTCCCAAGTGCCATTTTTATTCTCAACCTTGATAAGGTTTGTCTTTCTACTTGAGCTCAAGCTTTGTAGACACAGGTCAAAAGCCTTTTGTCAGCAAATTCCAAGCATTTCTGTTTTGGCAATTTCTTGAGAACATGGCCAGCTTGCAGACCAGAGCTGGTTGCACATTGAGTTGATATAGATTGCTTGCAAGTCTATATGATATTCAGAGGGGCATTCAGAGTTGTAACACAATGTTTACACATGTAGTTGGGTATTTTGTGTGAAGGTGCACCCTTGCATCTTAGGAGTTAGCAATCTCTGTGGTATGTTCAGTTTTGCTTGACAGTTGAGCATTTTAGTCTTCCCTGAAAGGCTAGGTTTCTACTTGCAATTATGGGCCTCTTCCTGGGTCATAATTTCTGGATCCTTTTTTTCTTGACAGTTACAATAGATCAGAGATTCTAGAGGACTTGCACCTGCAATTTAACAGGAATATCTGAAGGTCAGTCCTGATACTTTACAGGTGAGAATGGATCCAAGGTTGAATGAGACAGGAGATATTGCAGATGCTTATGGTGCTAAGATTGAGGCTCTTGATCTTGAGGACCTCCAGAAACAAGAGGCTGGGTATGTGTACAGATATCGCTACAATGGGGGAGCCTCCTCACAAGTCTGGCTTAGCCATGGAAGGTAGCCTAACTCTATTCCAAACTGCCAATTCCAGCTTGAGTGGGAGGTTTGGTCTGGTGTGGATTTTTTGCCTGCTCTTCGTGAGAGATACAATGACCTATTAGCTTGAAAAGCTCAGTGTTTTGGAGCGCATAATTCTTGTACTTTGAAGTAGGGAACTTTTCAAAGTCCATTTTTTCATCAAAAAGTTCTTGTTTTTAGTGTCGTTTCCCTCTTCTCTTCCTCTTTCCCATTTAGTTCTTTTTGGTTTCTACTTCTCTTTGTCTTTCCCTTGCTTCTTGGTTTGCATGGTACTCTCCATCTCTTTTGTGTTGTATTGATCTAACCAGCATCACAGCTAAGTCTTCCTGTTACTGCCAGTCTTCTGACAGAAAAGTAGTATATCAATTAATGTCTGGCATTGACCTCCACCCAATTATTGCAGATATGCAGTAATTGACATATCAGCAGGACCTTGTTCATATGGAAGGCGGGAGTCTGAGGAGGGCAGTGTAGGTTACAGAACTGTGCCCAGGCTGCAGCATCTCTTACTTCCACGTCGCCGCTCCCCTGTAGTAGATCCTAGTGTTGTCAAGGGTGTATTCTGTGGCCAAATCTCAGGACTCATAGTGTCTGCTGTGGAGCACATAATTGCACCAGATGTCAGGTACCTTGACTCTGCTTCAACTTGTCTCATTCTAGTAGCTCATTGCTGAAGATGACCTGCAGGACTCTCACATAGAACTTTAAAAAGATGCACAGAATTAGTGTGACAAGATAGTTCGATCAAAGGAATGATGCAAATAGGATGATGATTATATCTCCTTTTTGTAGTGAATGCAAATCTTATTGTATTAGTGGGAGTGCTACTGGAGTTTCAAGAGGGGCACAGAGACATTAGCTTCACCAGTGGATGTATGATGAGAAAAATGGCTCAGACTCACATTCTTGTATTTGGCCTTCTTCTGATGGCAGATTTGAGACTGTGGATGTAACACAACGCTTGCTGGTGTCAATAATAGTTCTACGCAACCATCTGCAGTATAATCCTCTCGTCGCTGGGAGTAACTTTAGCATCGACATGGAGAGCATAGTTGATCAGGTATTACTTTGTTCTGACAGTCAATTCACTTCAAGAGCACTAAAGTGTCACAAAAAGCTTTCATCTTTGTGATAATATAGACAGTGAATGAAAACCAAAAGCCTACTCTTCATGATGTTGATCATGCCAGCAACAGCAACACCACTGCAAGTTTGTGTGTGTTGTAATTTGTAACTTCTATTGATATTGCAGGTGAAGAAAATGCTGCAGCCTGGTCAAAAAGTGGTGGTAGTTGGGGGCATCCACAACCTGCATGAGCACGAGCGTCTTGCAATGGCAGTGGCGAAGGCAACAGTTGGACATTCTTCCCATGATACACGTCCAGATGGCCGGTTTCATGCTAGAACCTTGACCTTACTTGATGGGGCTGTGCTGAGAGAGGTAAGTCATGTGTGCTCAAGGGACCTGACTTGCACTTAGCATGGAATGAGTAGAAAATTATCTGCACACACATGAGACACTGTGTACCACTTTTGCTTGTTGAGCCTTGAGAAGGCAGGAAGATGGGGGGAAAACACTGCAAGTTAGCATCTTCTTTGTAATAGTTGCCATCAACTAGTTTTTGATCTCTACATCCTTGGACTTGCATCTTGAAATTGAATACTATTGACTTTTTTGTTAGCTATGCCCTCTTGAGTGCCAGCCAACATAATGACTTAGCCCCTCCCCCTGCTTTCACAATTGCAGCAGAAACACAGGACACAGATTCTCATAGAATTGTTTGTCAGAAGTTTTGAGCATAGCATTTTATACTTGTCTACACCCATGCTTAGGAGTTGATGAACTCAGTGTGGAGTAATGAATGCCAGTCACTACCATTCAATAATGAAGGTGATGGTCACACACCTGGTGAGTTTCAGAGTGACACTAACAAAAGTTGTGACAGCATTCATCCTTGCCACATTTGTTTTGGTCTGGCTGGAACAACATTTGTTTAGGTAACTCTTTGCAATCACATTGATATATCCTTGGACTGCAGGAGATGAGACACTCAGCTGATGTACTGGCTGCTGGAATTCTTGAAGTAGCAGATCCTGAACTGTCAACTCAGTACTTCAGGCCACGGGTACCACATATAGTTTTGTCATATCCCATGAGTAGTAGTTTGCTTACAAATACTCAGTGAATAGTCTTCTGTAGCACCTATGTGAGTCATTGAAAATAGTTTGGTTAAACTGGTTTTCCTTGTATGTTCACAGTTTGACTTTGTCTTTGTAGTAGACTAAAGTATTTGCAGATTGTTGCAAGCTTTCTTTCATGATTGTGAGTAGGAAAAGGGCAAAGCGTAGGTCCAGCCACTGACAGGCTAACCAACATAATCTTTCTGATGGTTTTGATACAGCCAACCTGGGAAAATCCTCCAAGTATGGAGCCTGAGGAAACAGTTGTGAAATCACGACTAGCTCGGTATCCATACAGCAGGAGAAGTCCCAAGGCAGGTATGGACAAGCGGAAGGGGGTTAGTAACCGGATGCCAAATGACCCTCCAGCAATTATGAAATCTCATGGCACACGTGTGATTCCAGTGTGAGTACTCTAGTGATCTTGGTTGAATTGCTGTTCCTTGGGCTTTGTTAAAGTATGGTATAGACAAAAAGGGTTTGTTTGGAATCCAAGGCAGGAGAAATTGATTTGATTGGTTTTGTACCCTAGAACGTTGTTTGCTTTGGTGTTTCAGATAGAACATTCTTGTGCACCCAGAGGCCTCAGTAGCCTGTTGCAGAACTTTTGGGAACAGCTGACCAAACTGTTACTTGTCATAGGACAGGTTTCTGTTATCATTGGCTGGTGTAGATCCACAGCTTATGATGGAAGGAGAGAACCTTATGTGGGTGAGCCATGATTCTGTATTTGTGCTGCAACATGCAGGTGACCCTATTCCTCTCAGGTCAGCCTTTGTCCTTCTCTTTATGTCATCATACACTTCTGTGCTTCTTTCTTTGTCACAGTGGCCATCTTTACACAAATCGTGCACAGGCAAGAACCAGGTTATCAATGTTGGTGGTTACTGACAGGAGGTTTGATGTTGTCAGTGCTGTGTCAGAAACAGAAAAGAGGGAGGCAATACCAAACTCCCCTCAGCGCCATATTGTTGCTGGGTTGGCAGCTGTTGTAGGTGGCTTGGTGGCACCTTATGAAACAGCTTCACACATTCATGACCGCCCTGTTCTTGATTGGCTGTGGGCATCTGGTCATCAACCCTTTGGCCCATTCTCCAATACTTCCAGTGTCAGCCAGCTGTTGCGTGATACTGCCCTGGTATCTTATCAATTATCTTGTCCTACTCTTGCTCTGTGTTTTGTCCTTTCCTGCTAGGTTCTGTCTGTGCTCTTTTGAGGTAATGCTGATCATGCCTTAAGCTGCATTGTGCAGTCGAGCCAACTAAATGGTAGATAAAGCATGAATTTCTTGGTGGTTCCAACTAGGTCCTTGCAATTGAGAATCTGCATAGAAATGGGGGAGCTGTAGCTTGCAGCTAAGGCATCAATGCAATGATTTGAACTATTGCCCAGTGTTTGTTATGGATGATTGTTTTTCACACCTATTCAATGTCAGTGCACCCTCAAAGTAGTCACACTTGGTATCTTGCATTCAGTGAGCAGTGCAGATGTTGATCACACAAGCAAACAAACCATCTGCTACCATTTGGTAGACCTGGGTGAACCATCTGCTACCATTTGATAGACCTGGGTGTTTTTCAGTATGCAACAAAGTTTCAATTCTGATTGGGTTATTCTGTTGTGGTTTTGTGCACCAGCGCAATGCAGTTTATGCACGTGTCCATGTGGCTCTCAAACACATACGTGAGTCCACAGAAAAGGTTCAAGCATTTGTTAGTAAATTCCTTGAAACTCCACTTGGCAATCCTGTCAAAGGTGAGAAGAAGAAATCAAAAGCAGAGCTATGGATTGACAAGTTCTACAAACAAACAACCACACTGCCAGCTCCCCTGCCGCACAAGAAGGTGGAGCGTCTTGAATCCTATCTGGATCATTTGGAACAACAGTTGGTGCAACTATCAAGTTTGCTCTATGATCACAGGCTCCAGGATGCAGTCAATAATGCATCTGGCATCATGCAATCTGTATTCTACACTCAAGAGTAAGCAATCTTTTCTAGCAAGCCAATGAAGTCAGTGGGGATAATAAGTTGCTTTCATACATGTTACTGTTGGTGGTCCTTGAACATGTGAGAGACTGTTGCTGTTATTTATACTGCATGCGTGTGTTTTTTCTTTCTAGTTTTGTCCATTTGTGTTGTTCCTTCTTCCCAGTTCTGTACTTCCTTATCTGAAAGTCTTTCTTTGACTTAAATGGAGTAGTTTAACCTTGTTCTGGCTTTCTTGATTGAGAGTATGGAGATTTCTTGATGCTTATGAGGGTTAAATATTTTCTAGCAAGCTTTCAGTTTTAACTCGGTATAAGTCTTGCCATGAATGATGTTCTCAGATAGTTCACTGAATTTCTCTTTTGATGCAGTTATGTGGACCACTTGATTGCTACAGAGGCAGACCAGCTGCGCTGCTGTGAGGTTGTGTATGCAAGGCCAGTTCAGTCCTCACAGGCATTCATTTACGGAGGAATACTTGTGGCAGGCTTTGTTGTTTACTTTCTAGTCATATTCTTCTCATCTCCAGAGCGTTGAAGATGGAGAATGCTGCTGGATTTGGCTTGTCTTTTGATACATGGATGGTATTGTTAAGTTGCAACTTCTAGTTGACCTCTTAACCTGTTTGGAAGCACTTGCTCTCAAGCATTTGAAGTATCTTGTAGCTTCTAGGATCTCTGGCTCCATTGATGCAAAGGGATTCCTGAGCTTGTAGTTTCTTGCATCTGTGGCTCTTCATGATGCAGGGGAACCTTGAGATTCAGGTAGCACCAGTGAGGATAACCAATTGGGATATAGAGGGATAACCAATTGAGACATGTTCTCATTTGCAAGTGTATGATATGCAATGACCTCAGTTGCTAGTCCTCTGAGGATCTTGAGAACTGCCCTTCTGTGGGTCTCAGTAGGCACCTTGGATTTGAAGATATTCAGCCTCTTGCCTTCAACATCCCGTGAGCTTAAAAACTCATTGAGGTTTTTCTTCAGGGGCAATTGATGTTTAAAAGGGCTGTGCTTAAAAAATTTGTACTTGCAATTGTCATTTCTTTTGTTCATGCTGCTGGAGAGATGTTTGCAGTACTCATTTTTCACCCGATCAATCCATTTCCATTCAGGCAACAGGAAACAGCTGACCAAATTTAGAAGCACAACCTTTTGAGTGTTCCCTTCAACCTGCCAACAAATCAGCCTGCTAAAGATAGAACTTTGTGATTACATATCTGTCCTGTGACTATGAAATGTCAGTACAGAACTGGTTAAAAGACACCTAAACAGAAGTTGTGGATAGCAACATAAAAGCAAGAAAGAGTAGAGGAAGTTTGCACATAAAATGTGATTGAAAAAAGCATTTCGAAACAGCAAAAGCCTAGATACAGCTACCTTGATGCAAATGACAAAATGGCCTTCGTTCTTCCTGGAAACTGTCCATTGCAAGGCAACAATGCAAAATTGCAAAGAATCCATATTGATTACACTGACCAACAAGGCTTTTACCAAAGTTCTCCACAAAACAATGAGATGAATGCAAAAATCAGTGTCAGATTTAGGACATTTCCTCATGCTGCAGTTGGAAGGGGAATCCATCAATCTCATCATCCACTTTCTTGACAACCCTGGACTTTGATTGAAGCGAAGATGACAAATAACAACTTGGAACAACAGAAGAAACTCTACTGAAATATGTGGGTTTACTGGAACGGTTTGTGACATCTCAAGTTACCAACAAAATAGAAAGGCATCAAGAGTTGATTCTGGACCTGACCAGAGACTGGGGCACGATCAGCCATATCTTACATCCACCATACAAAGGAGCATCCGGGACTTCATAAGATCACAAGCATTTTCTATGATGGGAATAATCACATTAGTGTGCTTCAGCCTTTACCAACACAAGCATGCGCCCATTCCCAATATGGAGCTTCTCAACTGCAGGAACTATATCCATCTACTCCACAGACAAAAACGTAGAATTATATTTTCAGCACAACAATATCAACAGATCTTCAAAAGCAAATCGAATCTCAGTAAAACGATGAAACCAGTTCATCGACTACAAGAAGCACAAGGCAAAATGACAACCAAAAGAAACAAAAACAAAACAAGCTAACAAACAGACACGGGAAAACGAAACCAAAACGGAAACAGGGAAACAACTGCAGCAGCAAAACTAGAAAATTCCTAAAGAAATTTCAGAAGAAGAGAACGTCTATGCTCCCTTTGCGAGTCGATGTCGACCTCCTTGTGAAAACTTGATGAGTAGAAGGACATGATCGCGTGCATACACAAGATAGAAAAGCTCAAGAGCTACGACGAGCGTTTTAGAGTTTAAGTATTTTAGGGTTTCAAGTGAAGCCGGTGTTCTACTGGGACTGATCCTGCCGTCCAGATCTGCTAAGTTGGTGGCGTACCGTTGGATGGAGCAAGCATTAGGGTTTGGTTGGCGGGGTTAGGGTATCAAGAACAAGACTGCGTGTTGCCTTGTTTAGGTTCTCTTTCTCGTCGCCATTGCCACCAGCCTCGTGCTCGCAGCAGCCTTCTATACTTCATATTTCTTCTGTCTGCGTCATTTTGGCGGTTTGCAACCATGGCGGTGGCAGTTGTTCAACCTGAAGTGAAGCTCTTCGGGCGATGGTCCTTCGATGACATTGAGGTTCTTGGCCATTTCTCCTCCTGTTGTATAGCTTCGGCCTCTCTAGCTGCTTCTGCTCCTTATGTGTTTGTTTTTGTCGGATCCAGGCTCTGAGGACTTGCGTTCTCTCTTGTTCCTGTTCTGGTGATGCATTCTGCGGTACTCTCTCTCTATGCAGTTCTTCCGCTTTGTGTTCGGTTCCTGGCGCGGTTTTGTTTCGGATGGTTTTACCGTTGAGTGTCAATTTGGATTAGGACATTAGGTCATGGCTTCTGGTCGTTTTTTCCTCTTTGAGCTGGATGTGTCGCCTACTTTTGTCTGGTATTCCCAGAACTATGGTCGACCAGTGTTAGTGCTGCTTCTTTTCATGATGGTTTTATTTCAGAAATCCTCGTGCCATACCTCGAGATATAGTGGAGTGGACAGACACATATGATTCCAGTGATTCCAAGTGGAAGCTTTTCACTTATAATATTCTTTCGGTGCAGATCAATGATATCTCTCTGGCAGATTACATTGCCGTGTCTGTTGACAAGCATGCCACCTTTGTGCCCCACACTGCTGGACGGTACTCTGTTAAGCGGTTCAGGAAGGCACAGTGCCCCATAGTTGAGAGGTATGCATTCTTCCTTATCTTTGTTGTTCAGCTTGATGATGAGTAAATTTCTAGCCAATGTTAATTTCCATTAGCAACTTTGCGAGTTTTTCCCTCTATATAAATATGGTTAATCCTAGTGGAGCAGACCATAGCAGATTTGTATCCTCTTCCTCTTCTTGAAATGTCTTTCTTTGATCCTTATTGTGTTGTTCTTGAGCCATTGGTAACCTCTTCTGCAATTGCAGGCTGACAAACTCTCTCATGATGCACGGGCGGAACAATGGAAAGAAGTTGATGGCTGTGCGTATTGTGAAGCATGCCATGGAGATAATCCATCTTTTGACTGATCAGAATCCTATCCAAGTCATTGTAGATGCCATTATCAACAGGTATTTGTTGATTTTCAGGAGCTGCACACAAGTTTGAAGGTTTTGTCGATGTGTTCTTAATTATACCAATGACTCTTTCTTTTACAGTTTGATGATGAATCTCTGTCCTTTTTCACTCTCCAAGAATCTGAAGACCACACAAGAATCTGAAGTAGTTCTATTGAACAGGTTGCTCGAGTGACAGCAGTGTGTTGTGGTACTTGTGTGTTTGGAGTTAACTTAGAGTTTGGATTAGCTAACACCTTCCTTTGTGTGCAGTGGTCCTCGTGAAGATGCAACCCGTATTGGATCTGCAGGTGTTATCAGAAGACAAGCTGTGGATATCTCACCCTTGAGAAGGGTGAATCAAGCTATCTATCTGCTCACCACTGGAGCACGAGAGAGTGCTTTCAGGAACGTGAAGACAATTGCTGAGTGCTTAGCAGATGAGCTCATCAATGCTGCCAAAGGGTCTTCTAACAGGTGAGGTTTTCTCCTTTGAGCATGGGAAGCTGATTTTGTGTTATATCCTTGAGAACCTAGCTACTTTGTTTCTGAGTGCTGTTGGATCAGTATCTGAGGCAAGTTTTCTGTAGTTCTTTCCTACAGGTTAGTGGTAAAATATGATCATGCAGAAACCTGGCATTGACTAGTCTTGTTACTGTTCTCGTGCTTTTCAGCTATGCCATCAAGAAGAAAGATGAGATCGAGCGTGTTGCCAAGGCTAATCGTTAGAATTGGAGCCAATTGATGATGCTTCCCTGGATTTTCAAAGCTTATTCTATTTGTGTTCAGCTTCAGTGTAATCCCAGGGATACATGTTAGCAATCTGATCAAGGATTCTTTTTGGTTGTGGTTTCTTTCATTACATCAGTTTTGCACATTGGCGTCACCAAAATAGGAATGTTGTTTCTTGGGCTGCATATGTTTGGAGGAAATGTTTTTTGAGCATTACTACAGAGTGATGAGCTTTCCAATTTTTCTTTCCTGGATTTTCCATTTTTTTTTCCTGGCAATAAAGATCCAAGTAAGAAAAGCTGTTGAGAAAAAGACCAGGCACCCATTAGAGTTATCCCTAGAGTACCCAAATTGGGGTTACTGGGCTGAGATTCAGAGGGACAAAATCAAAACTCCCAATCACCTTTTCTAGCTCTTGAAAATAGCTTTCTGCAAGATGTCTGATGAAAGCCATTGGATACCAGGCCCTGAGGAAATTGGAGTGTGCAGAAATGAACCATGGATCAGGGTTGTCATTATGCCTTGCCCTTTCAACAGAGTCCAAACAGGAGCTTGTTGAAGACTGTAGAACTTTTAATTCTGTGATTTGGAATTCTACATCTTGGCTGCAAACACTTCAAGCTGTAAAATTGCAGCTTAAATCTTTGAATCCAATACTGAGATCCAAGGCTGTCAGTACAGTAAACCCTCTTTATAAATCACCCTCGTTCTAGTCACATTCTTGTTTGTGTCACAATTCGGCACTTTTACTAAGAAACACCATTTTTTAGATTCACTATCACACATGATAGGAGCACAAAATACTTGCAAAGCTTTCTTTCATAAATGTGATTATAATGGGGAAGATTTAGGGTAAATATTAGGATATTGTAAAATGTAGTTTGGCGATGTTAGTGTTGTTTTAAGTTGTGCAAACAAACAACAATGAATCTAGGTGAAGAGGAAAAAAAAACCAAACTTTCTAATGCAGACCAGCAAAAAATGTCTTAGCTTGTTAGAAAGTGAGCCAACTGTGCAGAATGTGACTATACACAATTAAATCACAATTTGTTAATGTCACCAAAAGAAAAAGGAAGAAGTGATCATCAAAGGCGTGATTTTAAAGGGGGTTTACTCTAGTACTACTGCTGTTCTGTACAATGAGTCAGTGTAACTATTAGGGTAGGTTGAGCCAGAACTCCATGATGCAATTACAAATCTGTCCATGCATTTGGTGACTCAAGCTGTTGCCATCTTACAAGCTGACCCCAGCTTTGAGATCCAGTGAATTAGTAGTGCTGCCCCCCTAGCACCTCGCATGACCAACATTTGCTATCCTTTCCTAGTGCACAAAACCTGTCTTTCTGGACAGCTAGAACTGGCTAGATTATGAGGGTTCTACTTCTCAGGCCCCAATCCTCGTTGGAATCCATGAACAAGAATTGCAACACACCCATCAACACAAACAAAATGCCGATCGATTGAGAGAGAGAGAGAGAGAGAGAGAGAGTGTGTGTGTGGTTTTTTATTGCACTTTACATGCAGGGCAGAGACGCGGATGTGGCCGCTAAGCGGTGGAACTGCCGGCCGCTATGTTTTACCGCATGATCTTCTCGCTATTTGCTGCACATCCCGTTCAGGCCAGAGATGCAGATGTGTCAGCTAGGCGGTGCGACTGTGGCAAGAGGAAGGAAAGCTTTGCGCCGCTATGTTGTAAGCGGTATACCGCCTGATCTTCTCCCTCTTTTATGCATTTCTCCGTCCGTTTCTCTTTCCTCACGCGGCCGTTCAGTGCTGGGGATTGGCATCCTCTAGCAAAGGATTCGCGATGGCTACGGCACAGTTCATGGCCTCTTCACGCCCTTCATCGCTGTGTCTGGACTCACGGAACGTGAAAGTCTCTTCCTCTTCTTCTTATTTTTCTCCGGTGTCGTTGAATCCCCAATTCTGTTGCTTGCGAGGGAATTTGGACGCTCCTGGTGTCTCGCGAGGTAGCTTATCCAGGCTTCTGGTCGCATCGTCTTCCTCCGGGTTTTTTTCCTACGGTTTATTGCGCAGGCGTCTGTGCTGCAAGGAGGCATTGTGCCAGAGATATGGAAGTCCGGGAAGAATTGTGCAGGCGAATGCAGAGGCCTCCCCTGTTTGTGTCTCCTTAGTCGATGGTTTCGTCGCCGGTGCCGCAGCTGTACTCTCGCGGGCGATGGTCTTTCTTGCAGTCGTTTCGGAAGCGCTGGTGCGAGCTGCGAGGGCGTTTGGTGAAACCCTAACCGCCATGAAGCTACCGGAGGTGACGACGCTGGAGGAGAGAAAGCTGGTTGCTGCGTTGAAGGGAAGAGTGCTGATTGCTGCGGCTCCTCTTTTCTTTGCGGCAATAAGCCAACCGGGGTCGGTGAGTACACCGCTGACGGTGGTGGCGAGTGGAATGGCAAAGTGGCTGGAGCTTTACAGTGGTGTGTTGATGGTGCGGGTGCTTCTTAGTTGGTTTCCAAACATACCATGGGAGCGACAGCCGCTGCAAGCAGTACGCGATATGTGTGACCCTTATCTAAACCTCTTTAGAAACATCATTCCTCCTCTCTTCAATGCTCTAGATCTTAGCCCCATGTTAGCCTTCATGGTTCTTGGAATTCTGACCTCTATTTTGAATACAACTGTGCAAGGATGAGCCATCATTCCTCCTCTCTTCAATTGCTCTTGATCTTAGCCCCATGTTAGCCATCATGGTATTCTTGGAATTTTGACCTCCATTTGAATGCAACTGTGCAAGGATGAGCCATCATTCCTCCTCTGTTGAATGCTCACAATCTTAGCCTCATGTTAGCCTTCAGGGTTCTTGGAATTTTTTACCTCCATTTTGAATACAAGTGTGCAAGGATGAGCCATTTTTGGAGCTGCTCATCAAGGGTTTAGAAGCCTGGATATGTTTTTGTGTTGATTTTGCTACTTTGCCTGGAAGCATGGAATGAGCATATTTGTAACTCAGTTTTCTCTGTCTTTGGGAACTGGATGATTTGATCTGCTTGTGAAGCCATTTGTTTGGAGATTATTGTAGATAGGAATTTTTCTTATGTTTCAGATAGGTGATTTTCAATGTCCTCCAGAAGTTGCACCAATATGAGGATACAAAACATAGAAAGGTTTTGAAGATGAGTGTTTGAGAAGTGTTTTGCAGGAACTGGAAGATTTGATCTGCTCATGGAGCTGCAAACTGTTGTTTGCAAATTGTTGTAGGATTTTTGCTTAGTCCATAAGACACTCTTCTGTATACAAACAAGACAGAGCATCGCAAATAGCTGTTCAGTGGGACATCATTCAGTTTAGCTCTGATGATGCCTGATTCCAATCTGTTTGGTAAAGCAAAACCTTGTATCAGTTTCAACTTACTTATTAGTGGTCTCATGATGTTTTCATCATACTGCTTGTTTATCAGCTGCCTTGTCTCAACACAATATGAGCTTGGTGGCTTGATGGACTTTTATGGGTTGTTGGAGGTTGGAAGTGAAGAGGTTATGCCCATTCTGTAAACATGAAGTGAAGGAGTTGAGTTCCAACTTGGCATGCCCTGCAATATGTAGATTTGTTTGGCATGCACCTGGAAATCAATGAAGATACCTATCTTAGAGTTAAATGCTGCAGTCTCCGTGCCTACATTTACTAATTTCACTCTGGCTTTTGATGCCATAGGATTATGAGAATTCTCTGCTTAGGATTTAGTGTTGACAATTTCCCAGTGTGCGGTATTGACAAGAATTGACCTGACAAATGACAATCTGTGCAACTGAGAAACCAGATTCTGAACTCTTTGTCAACACAATCAGGTAAGTCTAGTCATTCATGAGAACTTTGCAGCCTTTTTTATTACTGTCTTCTGGTTCAACCCTCTGGTTTCTTGTGCACTGACAATGAAGTTTACCACTTGCCATCCACATCTCCACAACGCTTTTCTAAACAATGAGGTACACTGATAACTAGTAACAATACATAACAGAAGCCACTTCAAACTGAAAATGACAATGGCTCTGAATCCAGATGGAAATTGCCAACTGATTTTGCAGAGTACACATGGAAATTGCATAAGATTGCCTAATCTACGCATACTCAGTGGAGAATCTTTGCAGAAAATGACACTTAAAACGTCACAGTCAAGCAGGGAAAAAAATGGTAGGAAATAGATTTGAAGCATAACTCCTATGTCACTGTCATGACAAGCTCACAAGTCCTAGGTACACAGCTGCTAGCAGGAAAATGAAAGAGATGAATCCCCTACACACGGCAAAGCAACAGATTACGTCAGGGAAATATCAATCTGTTTGACACAACACACATGCAGTATGAGATATTGGAAAGTTGTCTCAATCAGTGAAGCATCTTACTCACCAGATTACACCCCAGCCGACACCATTGCATGGGCAAGGACAGATATCTGCAAACTTCTCTGCATCACTTGAATTCACTCGTCTTGAAATAAGATCATCATAGATATCTGAAAAAATTGGAACACCATCAGATGGAAACTTTATATTAGTTCAAACATTGGCCTGCTGCCCCTTCCTACACAGTAATGGAGAATCGGTTAAACATTGCATTGTAGGATATATCTTTATGCCTTGGATAAAACTCTCTTATTTAGGGAATCAAAGTTCAGTACAGAATAACAGGTTATGAAGGCGGAGTGAATATACCATATACAGAAAAGAGACAATTCATTACACCTGCAACAACACAGATAAGACCTTGTCAGGTGAAAACTATAACAAATATTGCATTGACAAGAATGGGGGACATGAGTGATGACTCAGCACCCTTTCCACTTTGCAATCACTGACATCCAGTTTTTTCTAGAAAAGAGCAATTTCACCACCAAGTCAGGGAATTAACATGTGTACCTTTCTGTTACTTTTGCAGCTGCTTAGTTAGATTGGGACTGACAGACTGAAAACTAAGTGATAAATAAACTCTGGAAGTCATGTAAGGAGAAACTCTTCGCAAGTGAAGTGAGGGGCATCCTGCTGCACCATATCAGGTGACTAGGGACAGAACTCATACCCATGAATAAGATGGTATAGCGAAGCAGATTCACATGTCTCAGGACTGTGAGTTCTTGTAAGATCCAGATTATAATCAAGAAGGTGATGAACCCTGAAATAAGAGATGCACAATCATCAGAAATGTAGAACCAACTCAGAGCTCCTTCAAAACCATATATGATCAGTTGTCAAGACAGGCAACTACAATGATCAAGGACAGTCAAAGAAGATTCCAAGAATAGGAATTCATTTCCACATGCTGGGACTCTCAACATCTGAACGACTTCCATGATTTTAGAAATTTCAAACAATGATGGACTCATCAAAAGACAACTTGTTATGTTGAACTACATTATGTGCAAAAACCTCATAGCAACCACCTTGTTCAGCAGATTGGTTGGACATCAGTAAGAGCAGCAACCTAACTATAAAATGGTCTCCAATGTATCTCTCTTCTACAATTTATCTACAACAAAGCTAAGCAGAAAGAACAAAAAAGACTGAGGAATTTGAACTCACCAAGACAAAGGAATCGGAGAAACCACTGTTGTATGGAACACATAGCAGAATTCCACAGGAATATAAAGTCAGAACATTTTGCCAAAATGACACTCAGAGTTCAATATCCATAAGGGATGATCAGCCACAATGTGTATCCGTAGCTTGACCATTCTCCCTTAATGTCATGCACTCAGGTCAGAGAAAATAGGTGTGCTACAGATACTAAGGTCAGCAGAGAGTGGTCAAAAGTGGTCCACAATGAGAAAGGGTACAGATGAAATCTTGCTGATTGAATGCAACAAACGATTTGCTATCACAGTGGCATTAGCTGAGTTGATAAATGAAGGCAAGGTTTGAAAATTCAGGAATAGGGAGTTCCAAACCTACATTCTTGGCGATGATGAGCACCACAACCAGCGCAGCAATCAGAAGACCTGCTGCTATTCTGAGTGTGATGTCATTTGTTGATGCAACCACCAATACCATGCCCCAGAAAGCTGATCCAAGATCTGCAGTGGACCAGGAACCTCTTAGCACTTTTCATTATCAATTAATGGACAACAAAAATGATGCAGGGTCTCATTGAAAATAGTCCTCATGGTGGTAAGGGTTGCATCTTCCAATTCTGTATCTATATTTGTTTAGATTTCAAGAAATCCATATTGAAGGGCTCCTCTGTAGGGGCTCTGTAGTAATGCAACTAAAATAATGAAAGTAAAGGGACTGCTTTGCCTTCCTCAAGCCCTCATTGCTCTGACTGAAACCCATTTTCTCTGGAACTGGGGACTGAGTCTATTTTTACAATGCTAAGACAAGCACAGTCTTATGAGTTCGGGACATCTGTTTAGTTCATTATATAAAAATGCAAAAGGGTCACAAATATAATTTTATCCTGCTTTTGTCTGACAGTGGCAAGGGAAAGTGATCTAAGAAGGTTTTACAATTGCAGGTGCTCAGTGAAATCCAGTCCATACAGCTTCAAATCCAAATAACTTCTAACATCCATGTGTTGATCACTTGAATCCTTACAGCCTGCTGGCAAGATGAACCACTGATAGCCTCCCCGTGTGTGAGTCACCCCACCTTCATCTGCCTTGACTTCCATGCCTTCAACCTTTTCAACCCCAGCATCCACCAAAAGCCCGATGTACTGAGTACCAGCCACTTCAAATTTGGCAACAGAATATACACTCAGTTGAAGGCTACAAGAGAGTTTCATTTTTTCATCACAGATACCCTTTCAAACACAATGTGCTCATCACATTCCCATTTTCACCAATGAATATATAGGTCAGCAGGAGAAGTCATAAAGAACTTTGTGTTCTGCATGCACAGGAAGAATGCAAAGATTGCTGGCCACCAATGTGATGATGGCCAGATCTCAAAGACCTAATCATTGAACCCCAAAAACCTTTAATCTAGCTATATTTTGGCATGAATTTTTGCAAACGGAATATAAGAGGTTCATGACGTTTCTGCTGCCTTTTGAGAGGGTCAATGTTTGCTAGTAGCACTCACCTTACCACCTGTGAGCTTGCAAGCAGTGGCATGGCTGGCCTCATGAAGGAAAACTGTGATGAGCTTGAACGGATCAAGCACCGGCGTTCTCCACAACTGCATTGAAAACAAAACACAGAAATGCCGCAGCATGTCCCATCATATAATCGCACTAAGATCCAAGAACAGCTCTCTCTGCTTCCCAACAACAACAACAACAATGTGGCATGCCATCCCTAACTTCTTATAGTTCTTCTTCTCCACCCTAACATTGCACACCCAGACATTCCCAAAATACACTTACAGCGAGAATGACGAAGATGAAGGCACCGATGGTAGCAATAAACGCAACTTGTGTGTGGCTACAACAGCTTGTTAGCTGCCAGTCGGCCATGTTTTTGTTGACGCTCTCCACTGTTTCCCAAAGACTTTGAAAAATCAGCACCTAAAAAAAGAAAAAAACCGGGGGAAAAAAAAGAAAAAAAAGCGAAAGAGATCGCGATGGAGAGAGAGACAAAGGGAGAGACTACACGCATCGTACCGCAGGAGAGTCAGTCAGATCTGAACAATATCCCACAGACTCTATAGACATGACTATCACTGGATCACGACAACATTGCACACGAAAGCTCCAACTTACCGAATATCTCAACAGCAGCAGATTGTTCTTCCTCCGCCCTTCGAAGACTTCGCGTAAAAATTCCCCCGCTGCAATGTCCCCCCAGTTGACGATTCTCGTTGCAAGTTCTGCGTCCTCTCGCACTGTGCGCTGCCCTAGTGCGGCGCGAAGCGCGGGATCCAAACAAGTCGAAGCGAAGGACTCGCGACGACGACGACGACGACGACGACGATCAAGCGAGTCCACACCAGTGTCGGCACTTCTTTTGAAAGAACCTCCGGGCTTGATTAAAGAACCGGGGGTTCTCTATCCCGTCCCTTTGCCTCCTCCAATATTTAATTTTACTTTTCGGTGGATCGCGGTTAGAATACCGGAGCCGGTTCTTTGAATTTTAACAAACCACGGCGGGTAAGTGGACCCGTTAGATGACCGGAGGGTATATTCAGGTCGTCAGTACCCAGGTTGATTACCCAGAACTAAACAACCGGCCAACACTGTAATGCTGGCCGGTTATTGAGTTTTGACCCGGTTACCAATCACCTGCCATGGTGACCTAGTTTATCATACCAAAACGGTTATCAATCCTAAAACATTAAATTTTTTCATGATTAAAAAAAAAAAACACAAAATAATAGTTTAAATTATTTTAATAAAACCCTATAACCAGGGTATAACCGATAGTTTAACTAAGGGTTATCAACTAGGTATTTGAGAACCTAGCCCTATACATAACCAGTGGTAATTACCCAAAAAAATATTGATACCCTGGGTGGTACCCTGATTTTATTTTATTTTTATTAAAAAAGGCCTACCTAGCAGTTATGAAAAAAATTAATAACTGCCCAACACTAGTCGAACTTCATTGCCCCCATTTTTTTTTTACCATGCATTTGTACAACAAATGTTGGGCAGCTCTCAGCAAATGGACATTGATAACCGGAAATTCTCAAGGAGGTTCTCAAAGGGTACGTAACCGTGGTTCGCAGGTGATGGCCCAAATTCATACCCTACGGTTCTCAAAGAGGGTTCTCAAAGGTTTTATATACATATATATATATATAACCGTGGTCGTTGGATAACAATATTGGTTCCTTGAAATTGTAGTCCTTGAATGGATTGGGCAAACAACTACCCGAATAATTAATATATATATTTTTTAAAAATTAGCTTCGACACATTAAATATATAATTAAACAATCTTGCTCATAGCTCTAAAATAATCTTTCGATCTCATTGGCCCTAGTTTTTTTTATAACCATATTGTTGCTTCTTGCATAAAAATTAAAAATTGTCGTAATTGCTTGCTCTCTCCATGGATGAGAATAACATTCAACGTACATTCATTTCATATATTTCATTAATGAAAAAAATGAGCAAAAAATGGTACAAAATAAAAAGACACATAATTAATAATAATAATAATAATAAGTGATTTATAGTAGTCTAATTAACTTAGAAAGGTGGGCTAATTTGATTCTCATAATGGTCAATTATGCTTTGGTAACCAATGAATGACCTTTTATTACGTCAAAAATATATATTTTTAGTTTCTTTTTCACATTCTCATTTTTTTTTTTGTATTTGCCAAGGAAGGTGACCTCAATGAGATTAAGGGATTTTTCCTCTTTGGATTTATGCATTTAATTATATTTTGATCTAATCAAGCAAGGGTCAATTGACAATTGTAAATTTTGAAAAGATGCATTTTTCTTTTTGAAAATTTGTTACATGGATTTTCGCAAATTTAGACATACACAACTCGAGCTTCACCTTACTACACATTACTAATGACGATCAACTTTTTATTATTAATGTTATTATATTCTTGAATAGTTAATCATTATTTACATCAATGTCAAATCTAATTTGAATTAATATAGAAATCTAAAATATGAAATGGGTGCATGTTAATTTGCCATTTCATGATTATCCATGTTGGTGGGTAGGGAAAAGGAATGAGATAGTTATTAAGAAATGGGTGAAGTAGTTATTACAATAGGAGCTAGAGATCATTTGGTATAAATTGAGATAGTTAACCTTGAAAATGAAGTAATTGTTTTTGGAACTATTTAGGGACAATTATATGAAACACTATGCAAAACAATTGTTTAAAGATGACCATATGAAACATAATGCAAAATCTTCGATATACCAATTCTTTAAAAAAACAATCGTCTCTAGAATTTTACATTACTTAAAATTGATTTACATAGTTTTACACTTACACGAATATGGTTGAAAAGTTTTACATTTGCACAACAAATATTTCTAAAAACATATATACACAAACAAAATTGGTTTTAACTTTCTCATGTGTTTTGCAAGATGTTAGAAACTCCATTCAACAAATAACCCTTAAAATTTTTATGTATTTCAAAATGTGATGCACACCTAATAATTTTTGTATCTTTGAATGCATCCTTGAACAATAATGTGTGTTGATTTATGAATATCCTTATGTATTTGACATCTTCCATGATACCTAAACCATAATATTTATTTACTTTCATGGAATGACATTTTAAAGAAAGTGAGATGCAACATATATGAGAATAATTTTATTTGCAATTCACATTTCCATGAATGTATGGACTTGAATGTCTCGACATTACATTGGTTTTAAAGGTTATGTTTGTACATGCTTGGTTCAATGATTCGATAATTGCTAACATGGATGTTAAGTATGGATGTTATGTCTAACAATTGAGTGATTGTTTGGTTTTTTTAAAAATAAACTTTGGTTTTGGTTTTTTTGAAATTTCATAATCAAACAGCTTTCAAATCCAGGCTTTTTGAAATTTTCCAAAATATAAAAACTTCATGTTTTAATTTCTTCCAAAAACATCAAAGAACTAACATGTTTCACAAATAACCAATAGTGTTATTGAAAATTATTCAAAGAATTCTACATACCAAAATCAACTCTTAGATCCTTTTAAGAATTGCAATTATATAAATTTTTTAAAACCATGGTTATATATTTTTGAGAATCAATTATCAATTTTTATTTATGATAACCATCCAACACTAGTACCTACCTATTTAATAACCACCAAGTGTCTCTTACTTACTCACCTACATCTATAATAACTCTTACATTCCTAATTATTATAGAATTATTCGATAATAATTCTATTTGATATGAAATAAGATTTTGCAAGTTGAGACTCAAGATGTGGTTAACAAAACACTTCCCATAAAAACCATAAAACAAAAGAAATTTGGCCTATAGCACCACCTTTGAAAGCATATGACAAAAAAAATTGATTGAAAAATATGTCAAAAATCATCACAATTTCTCCATCCAACAAATGGATTGCAAGCTAACTAGAGCATGCACACAAGCATACACCATCTTTGTTTTCTTTTGAGATGAGTCAAAAATTAAATAGGCCCATCACCAAGGTTTTTTTTTTTTTTTTTTTTTTTTTTCCAAATTTCTTAAGTAGGTCCATTGGTGAAGAAGATCCCAACCATTACTTAGCATCACTTAGCAAAATTCCACCAAAAAAATTACCATTCGTAACCAGCCGGTTATAAGTTATAACTAGTGTTGGCCAGTTATTGCTCTTTTCTCATAACTAGCAAAATTAAGTTTTTTCTTTAAAAAAAAGTTTATTTTTTGTACCACACACGGTACCGATATCAAAAAAAAATTGAAAATTGAAACTTGTTGATTATCCATTTCACTATTAAAATAATACCCCAAGTTATCAATTTATTCAGTTTTGTTTTTTTTTTTTTTTTGGTGGGTAATATTTATCAACTTTTTTTGATGTTTAGGATTTTAAGATTGATAACCTATTTGGATGATATTCCAATCATTCATCCAGGTAGGTTATTAAAATTTGAAATTTTGATACCTAGTTATAACCGTCTCACTACTTCTTGGGATGAAATGTAGCATGTAGGTAGGTTATTTAGGGTTTTTCAAACGAAATCAAAATGGACTAGTAGGTTATCAATACCCATGTTGATAACCGGGCTTATCCTCAAGATTGGCCAACATTCATTATAACTCAATTGTGGATGGACCCAAACTAGAGTTGTGAGGATTTATTTTGATAAGTATGGATTTTGGGGAACGCGACTTGATGAATTTAAGATTATTAACCACGATAAATAGATCAAACTTATGTCATATTATAATTAAGTTGCAATGAAAAGTCCAAAATAAAGTTAAGAGTGTTGTTGATATTAGGTTGTAAAAAAATTTTGATTCAAAAGTTTTACATTAAGGTGATTAGGTCAAATTAGGTGTTGGGTGAAAGAATTTTTGAAGTTCATGATATTGTAGTAAAAATTCCTTGAGAACGAACGAGTAGTGCGACAAATGAGATTTAAATGAATTAATGGTGTTCACGTGATATTAAGTTTTGACATTATAATTGGCAAGAAATCATAAGATATCATTTTTCAACTCTCCAAATGAGTCTATGATCATGATATCACTAGGCTCAAAATTTCTTATACTTGGTTTGGAAGTGTGTGTGTGCACATCGAGTGTAGTAGGTTACATAAGTTAACCAAGTGCTCGAGGTTTTTATTATTTCATTAGGGATCAAGAAATTTTAGAATGATAAGATTTGATAATGAATGAATTAATTAACACACATATTAGGTATTGAACTTAAAATTCCAATTATAAGCAATATACTCCTCTTTGCTAATCCCAAAAAACAAAGATTTGACACCAAAGTTTTTACAAATATGGTGGAAATTTTTTTGCAAACATTTTAAATTTGGTTACAAAATTTACATTATTATAATCTCTAGAATATCAAAAGAAATTCCTACTTGGGAATTGGATTCTTGTACAAGTGGAGATTTGTTCATTCATTTAGTTTTCAATTAAGGATTTCATATATCCCCCAAGTTTATACCCTACATCATATCATTATGGCCGATCAACAAAACTCGAGAAATTTTTTCTATTTTCCACCAAAAATGTATCCTAGAGATGAAGGGCCGCCGGGAACTTCATGCACCTTTGTTGCGGGACGATGTCGGAGGAAGTCGCTTGCTTTTTCATCGGGGCAATATTTCGGGGTCCATTTGATTCCCGATGATGATGATCGCCCATTGAGATGGTTTTTCGACACGCCGCAATCAAAGGCGTAGTTGTTCTTCTTCACCGACAATTTCTTATCGGGCACCGGCACAAGTCTAACATAACTCGGTTGTATATGTTGTTGTGGTATGTGATGATCGATTTGCATTGGAAGTGAGGAGGAGGATCCCATATTGGGTTTTTTGGGTGGTGGTGGTGGTGGTGGTGATGGTGGTGGATCCACTCCAAATAGGAATCCCAATGAACTTTGCCCTCCACCACTATTAGCCCCATTCCTAGTGTGCATCATCATGGTTGGATTTGATTATCTCAAGTTGGGTGCAATCTTTTTCTAATAAATCTTGGCTTTTGAATCAATCTTCTTCTAATAAATCTTGGCTTTTGAATCAATCTTTTTCTAATAAATCTTGGCTTTTGAATCAATCTTTTTCTAATAAATCTTGGCTTTTGAATCAATCTTTTTCTAATAAATCTTGGCTTTTGAATATCTCGACTTAACAAATTCCAATATGAGCTTCTTTCTAAGACTTTTCTTAATTATCAAGTTGGGTGCAATCTTTTTTCTAATAAATCTTGGCTTTTGAATATCTCGACTTAACAAATTCCAATATGAAAACTTCTTTCTAAGACTTTTCTTAATTATCAAGTTGGGTGCAATCTTTTTTCTAATAAATCTTGGCTTTTGAATATCTCGACTTAACAAATTCCAATATGAAAACTTCTTTCTAAGATTTTTCTTAATTATCAAGTTGGGTGCAATCTTTTTCTAATAAATCTTGGCTTTTGGATATCTCGACTCTTAACAAATTCCAATATGAAAACTTCTTTCTAAGACTTTCCTCAATTATCAAGTTGGGTGCAATCTTTTTTCTAATAAATCTTGGCTTTTGAATATCTCGACTTAACAAATTCCAATATGAAAACTTCTTTCTAAGACTTTTCTTAATTATCAAGTTGGGTGCAATCTTT
>Ga0209208_10001954_pt1 | contig 29492 bp, 23 predicted proteins | sample S1TSphfallax_3_FD_187694 | JGI IMG/M metagenome (GOLD analysis project Ga0209208, IMG submission 187694) | Host-associated microbial communities from peat moss isolated from Minnesota, USA - S1T2_Fd - Sphagnum fallax MG (SPAdes) (version 2) | ecosystem: Host-associated > Plants > Peat moss >...
TAGCTAACCAAAGCATCTGCAACTCTCTCTCTCTCTCTCTCTCAGAGACATTTTTATGCATCTTTAAATGTACTAGCTAACCAAAGCATCTGCAACTCTCTCTCTCTCTCTCTCTCTCTCTCTCTCTCACAGAGACATTTTTATGCATCTTTAGTGATGAAGGTCCCCTTCCCCCTAGGGAGGCCCTCAGAGCTGGTGTTTTTTTTGGGTTCAATTTTGTGATGTAGTCAAAGTGCTAATGATTCACAAGAAGATTTAACCAAATTTGGATACAAGCTAGGTATATGAAAATAAAAAATTTAACTATCCTTGTATATTTTGGGCTAACCTACTTGAACCCATGTAGAGAAATCTGGAGACTTTTTTTTTTTTTTTTTCCCCCCAGTTCTGGCTACCTATTGAAATCTCACAAAGCACTTGGTTTGATTTCAGCACTTTATAAATTTTTGGCTATAAACAATAAGCCAAAAGAAAAAAAAAAGTTACATCGGCGCCCCCATTAGGAGGGCTGTGGCGAATGCAGATGAGCGAGGGTGCTTGGCGTTGCGTCAACAAACCGCTGTAATGTCGTGTGCAGTTAGGAGCGGCCGTGCGGGATTGCAGAGGAGTGGGTACACTTGGGGAATAGGCAGCAGTAGTAGTACATACTTCCTTGATGAGGTAGCAGGCGTGGAAAGCGGGTGGAGCTCAGACAGTGGCAGACATCACGGAAGCTGAGTATAGCAGGGAGGAGGAAGGAGATCAGTGGCTGGTACTGGGTTCTTATCAGATCGCCGGACTATTAAGTAAAATAAGAAGAGAGTCTGTGAAGTGCAGAGAGTCGAGAGTCGCTCCACTCAGCTCCACAGTGTGCAGTATGACCCTGCAAAAAGAAAATTGGATTAAGAAAAGTCAAAACATGTTGGTTCGGCTTACTGCATTTTAGCACACGAGGCTGGTAAAAGGCATAGCTAAGCCTAACAGTTTGCTGTTGATGTGCCTGGATAGTTAGATTTTGGTCCAGCTGGGTTGCTCTTAGTAGTCTCCCCCTACTTGCCTGCCTGCCGTCCCAGTTTTAGTTTTATGGGTGAGGTTGGGAAAAAAAGAAGAAGTAAACAACTAAACTTGGATGTGAAATACTTTTGCAAGGTCACATACTAAACACCGCTAGAGATGCTGTAATGGGTCAAATTTATGTCATCTCATAGAACTTTGCACTTGTTGTTGCAGAATTCACGAATTAAGTATTTCCGGCAACTTGCAGTTCTCATGAATAAAGTCCACTCTCTCTTCACTTTAAGTTCTCTGACTGTTTCCGGCAGAAGCTCATTAGTTTGGGTCCTGCCGCATTTTGTCAGGCCACATAAATATTTTTTCTCCAGCAGCTTGCAGGGTTTAGGGGGGTTAAACTTTAAAACCTTAGCCTAGCAGATGCAGCTCAGATCCACTTCTCCTTGATGATCCTACGAGTTCTGCCAATTCCATACTTGACTCATGACCTTAGTAATTATGCCTGAAGCTCTCTAGATGCGATAGAAGGCCGTCATTATTGTTTTTGTCAATGTAGCTTTATGAGGTCCATCGACTGTAAAGGATTTGAACGATGATCTCTAGCATCACAGGAAAATTGATCACTGGGCACGCAAGCCAGCATTTCTAAAGAAAGTGGTTGATAACTAACTAAAAGTGTGAACCAAAAAAGTGCCGCAGCATGGTAAACTCCACACAACATGAACTACTATGGATTGTCGTCAAATCCTCGTGATCACCATCTTTGAGCTATGGTAGTTCTTTGATTCTTGAATTGATCACCATCTTTGAGCTATGGTAGTTCTTTGATTCTTGAATTGATCACCATCTTTGAGCGATGGTAGTTCTTTGATTCTTGAATTTTCTTCACAATAATTATGCCCCTTTTGGCAAGTTCAAACCAACAATAGGTAAAATAGGAAATGTCCCATGAAGTTCCCCATAAAATGAACTAACACTTCATATCAATGATGCCCCTTATCAAACTAGCAACAATTCAAATAAGACATGTTCTATGGAATTCCTTATGAATTATTGAACTTACACTTCGCATCAACTAATGTAGCATGTGTTGTTGGCCGAAGTGTGAATTGGTTACCAAATCAAGTTTTCCTTTTTCAAAATCTTTTTTTGTAATTTTATTAAATTTTCAATGAATTATTTTGTCAAATTTCAATATTTCTTGTACCTTAGGTCTAATGTTTTTTCAAATCAACTTTATTAAATCCTAATCATTGAGGGCTTTCCAACAATATATCAAGAGCACATCCAAATTTTCCTATAATTTAAAACTTTGATTTAAATGAATTTTCAATGAAAAAATTGTTTAGTGTTCAATAACTTTTCCACCGTAGATTGAAACATTATGAAACCAACTTGGTGCACCCTTATTCATCAAGGGCTTTCCAATGGTACTAAAAGCATAGCAAGAGGCATTTTGGTTTCAATTTGACAAACAAACAAAACATACAAACAAACAAACAACCTTCTTTTGTTGATAGATGATGTCCTTTATCACAAGTTCAAAGTAGCAATAGTTCAAGACAAAAAGGTTCGATGAAGATCCAAAAGAAAAACATTAACATTTCACATCAATGATGCTCCTTATTTCAACTTCAAATCCAACAATTCAAATAAGAAAATTTCCAATGAAATTCCAAAAAAATGAAACATAGAATTCACATTAACTTATCATGAACATTCCTCACAATGTGGGAACCAAATCAATCTATTAAAGAAGGCATTTTGTTTCTTACATTGAGATCTCTCCCAAACCATTGTGCACACTTGATATATTTGGAAAGCCCTCGATGAGTAAAGGTGCATTAAGGTGGGTTTGTAATGTTTGAACCTAGGTTGTGAGAATTATTAAATAATTTTGTTAAAGAAATGGAACAATAAGTATAAAACTTTTAAAAATAAAGAAATTGGGGGATGTTGTTGGTATTATTAAAAAGCCTTTTGAAGAATAATTTCTTGGAGGCAATTGTTTAATTTTTAGATCTATGGTGCATGATATATTGAATTAAAAAAAATTAGGTGGAAGGAGAAATTAATTTAGTTCTCACTTGGGCTGATGACACATGTCACACTAGAGAAAATTAAGTTACATCATTCAAATAAAAAATATGTTACATTCTGTGAAGTTCCCCCAAAAATATTGGACTTATAGTTCACACTAACATTTGATGAACATTCTTCAAATGTGGGAATAAAATGAAATATTAAATTATTTAAAAAAATTATCCCTTACAATTAAGGGTTTTTAAAATTTTGTGATGTAGTTGAAGTGGTGATCATCCATAAGATGATTTAGTTAGATTTGGTTACATACTAAATATGAATGTAGAAAAGACAATTTTTTAAAATATTCCTGGCTACTTGTTGAAACTTATCATAAAAATCTAGCAATTTAAAATTTTTTTGTTCAAAATCTTGTGAATTTATCCATTTTTTCCTTGAAAGACCCTTTGTTTTGGTTGAAATCATATTTTTCAAATCAAAATTTGGCATTTTTTAGCCCCCCAAAAAATTACAAATAAAAATCATGGTGGAATTGAAATTCATGATTGAAATGATGTGAATGGCCCATCTATGCTTGCAATCATCTTATGCTTCTTGAGGACATTATTTTGAACATTTTTGGTATTTGTGGTAAAAAATAGTGAACAATGGTGTGGCTTGTAATGTTGGCCTAAAATGTGAAATTGCTACTCATCTAAGTAAATTTGAATTTTCAATGATTAAGATTACTCATTGAAAAATGGTTTGGAAAATTTCAATATGAAAAACAAATTACCTCCCTTCATAGATGTTTTTAGTATGGCTTATGCTATTGGTCCAAGTATGATGCTATGAACATGAATATGTAATTATTCCAAGTGTGAACATGACCCTATGATACTTGATGGAAACAAAATAAAAATCTTAAATTAATTTTCAATTACAAAAAAATTTCAAATTTTTATATTCGAAAATTTCAAATATATATTTCGATCAAATATCTCAAATGATACATTATAAGGTTTAGTTTTATATTGAGTAATGCACATTTATCAAATGGTTTGATCAATTACCAAATGACACATTCCTTCATTTTTGTCATGTTGTAAAGTTCCATTCCTTGAAATCCCAAATTTGGAAAAAAAAAATTCCTAGCGGGATTTACATTTGATATAATTTTATTGAACAATTTTGTTAAATGTTTTTTCATATTTTGGAGTAAGCAATGTTTGATGGACAAATTTCAGCATCCAAAGAAATCCTTGCACCAACACGAATTCTTGTAATTTCATATGGGTTAAATAGTTTTTAAATGAGATCAAATTCAAACAAGACCCAAATCTAAACAATGTGATGTCCAAAACTCATTCAAAATTTCAATTTATAGAATGTGGGGCAACCATTTTGTGTATTCCTTTTGGCACATATTCCTTGTCATCTTTATGCCTAATATTGATGTTGAACAATGTGATGCCAAAATGTTTATTTATTTGAGAAAACAAGGTTTAACATTCAAAATTTTAATATTTCAATTCTAATAGTGAAAGAAAAACTATAAAAATGATTCCTTATGTTTTGTGTTTCTAAACTTTTCACATTGTTTGGGACAATGAAAAACTTTGAAGAGGATGAAGTTTGATAACCCATGGGAAATGTTAAACCAAGAAGGGATTTTAAACCAAGGCCCAAACCATTTAACCATTTCCATGAAAAGGGAAAACATTTCATTGCAATATTACTCATAAAACTATTGAAATATTGCATAATGTATGCACCAATGTTAAATGGTTCTTTGATTTTTTAGAACAAATATTCAAAATTTTAAAAACTTCCAATTTTTGTTTTTTTTTGTTTTGGAAAACCCCTCAAAAAACTAGTGGTTTTCACAAAATAACCAATTTTTTTTTTGACAAATTTAATAAATGGTTATTTGATGTTGGTTCTTATATTTTTTGAAAATTTTACCTATATATCAAAATTGGTTCTTAAAATTGTTTAGAACCATTGTTATACATTAAATGGATTTTGATTTTATGAGAATTAAATTTTATATATCTCAAAGGATTGCCCTGAGAAAATCACTATTATTAAGTGCAATTTTTAATGATTTGACATTGATATACACCCAACTCTAAATCTCATGTCTTTTAGATACATCTATTTAAATATGTGTGTGTGTATAACATACAATCACAATATTGTGTATACCCAACTCCAGCTTTGGGCATTTGCTTGTGCAACATTGACATCCATGGAATGAATACCCTAGTATCTAGCTTGATAATGTATTAGTTTTTATTTTCAAAAGAAATAATAAATACATGCTTGCCATGTTGAAAATTTGAAAAGTCATAGAAGGAAATGCCAAACTTTCAACCATGATCTCTAACATTTTATGAAATCACATTTAAGCACAAAACAAGTCATTCTTTACTTAGCCATTGATAAGTCACTTATGACCATATGACCATACTAATATTGGGCTACTTTGGCAATTCCCTATTGAACAATTTATTTATTTGAAGTTTTGGACTTCGGTAATTGGATTTTGATTTTTTAAAGATTTTGGCATATGAAATATTACTCATAAGACAATAAGCACTATTAGTTGCTGAATTATGTGTCTATTGTGTTTTATAGATAATTGTTTATACTTGAAATGTGTAGGTTTGAATTTGGGTAATGAAACTTTCAATTGTATTCTTCTAGTCCTTGGTTGTTCATTTTTTACCATTTTTTGAAAAAAATTGACATGTTTGCTCCAAAAAATTGAATTTTTTTGCAAAATTTAAAAATAATTTAATTTATGTTGAAACTACCCAAATATTGTGGTATCATATACTTGTCCATGTCCTATCTAGTAGGTGTTGACTTTATGGTTGTGTAATATGTTATATGTTGCATTTTAAGTATAACGTTTAATTTAAAGTATATTATTTTAACTAGACAAGGTTTTTTCAATTCACCATTAGATATCACTTATGATTGCCTTTACACCATTTATAACCTTTATCACATTGCCTAAACATTAATTTTCAAAAAAGTAAAATATTGAATTGTAATTTTTTAAATTTTGATTTCCAAACACATATGAATTAAAAAAGATTGATCATTAGGCACATAACTACCAAACCAAGGTAGGTACCACAATAATTCCGATAATATATGAATCAAATATCTCACTTGGTGGACCAATATTTATTTGGGAAAATAATAACCAAATTTTGACCAATAAAAAGGGCATGTGAAACTAAAAGGGGAAAATCAATAGAAAAATGAAAGGTAATTGGCCAAACATTGTCCCCATTGGAATAGACTTTAGCTATCAGAGTGACAAAATGATGGGCACAATTGTTCCACATGGCAAAAGAACTTGTGTAACATGCACTATTATATTTGGAGTTTGGGACAATGTCAAGTGTCTTCCAATCATGTTGGTCATTTTGGCCAATGGTTGGGTGGTGTTTAGTGCTTAAATGACATATTGTTTTATGTTTTTTTGGTAGTAATGCTTGTTATCTATACCTTCAATAATATGGGGAGAAACAAAATGTTTGGGAACTTTGAAAATTTTATTCACAATTCATAATCACAAATTGCTAATGAAATGTAGGTTTTCTTTGGATGGGATGCAAACAAAAACATGATTTATCCTTTGTTTTTCAATTTTCATTACAAATTTTTCTAGTGATTCAATTTAATGTTAACATCCATTTTTTTTACTTATGCAACATCTTTGGGGATTAGATTTCTCCTTCCAACTAGACCACACATAATGTGAACTTGAATGAATTTGCTTGTTTTAAATAAACCCTCCTATTCTTTTTGTATACTTGTATGTGATTATCATTTTGTGTGTTCAAATGAGATTAAGGGTGTATCATCCATAATAGATAATTGATTTCATGTGCCATACAAGTTGCATGGTAAATATGCCACCCTTGGCACCTACTAAAAGTTTTCAATTCCATATGTTTTTTTATAAATATACACCTTTATAAATGCAAGGCCTTCAAATGCACCTAACCAAATCCATATTGATCATGAATCACTATTACAAAATGTGGGTGTAGTTCACTAGTAGTCCTGGTTCATTAAACCAATGAATTCATTGCATCCCCAATTAGTGAATTCACTCAAATCTAGTGAAATCACTTGGTGTACATGGATACTTTTTGTTGTAATCAATATTTGAATCACCTAACATTTACAATGGAATTTTTTAAGGAAAATTTTTAATTTGATTAACAATTTCAATGTCCATGGGTTATGAAGTTGTCGTGGGTAGACTATGATGTGGGAGTGAATGGCAACCATTTTGGAATGGAATATGAGTTTTATAGTAAAATTGAAAATAAAAATAATTTGTTTAGTTTGAAACTAAATAGTTCTTAGGAATATGTAGGGAAAAAAATGTTAGAAAATCAAGTCACAAAGTGAAATTTGTTTAAAATTATATCAACCCACATTATAATATTTGTAAAAATGAAAATATTTTACTATAAATTAAATAGACACCTTGTTTCATGTATTTGAATGATGACAATCCATTAACCATTATGAAAGCACGTGAACAAACATTTTAACATTATTAAATTAACAATAGTTTACATAAGTGTTATATAAACTCTATTAGTTGGCAAATGGTTAAATACATGGATAAGTTAATTATGAGGATGACAAAAAATGACAAATATGTTAATTATATAATTTCGTATTGATTTCATATCATTACATCAACTGATAAGTAATTATGAATGAACATCCATGCCTATATGGTATAGGATTGGAAAGTAATTGTTTTTTTTTAAGTCATTGATAATAGTATCTTTATAATCTCATTGTTTTCATTGTGTGTTTTTGTATATATGGTGGATAAATTGACGAACCAATAATATTTAAACTGGTCAACCTTGGATTTCAATAACATTTTGGAATGTAAAACTAAAATGACATTGCAATTATTGTTTTGCTTAGTGCACCAACTTGGTTGTTCAAAGTTTGTCTATATTTCTTTTTATCCAAAAATGTGAACAGTTATTTTAGTCATGTTATTCTTTCTTTTAAGCATTTCTTAAGCCTTTCCTAAATGACACATTGAGTTTCATTTATTCAACAAAATTGTTGTAAACCAAAGGTTTGAAATTATTTAAAAACTAGATGGATTAACATGCTTTTTCCAACTTTCATGCTTGAAACATATAAAAGATTAGAAATAAAAATGTTTAATTAACCCTAGATGTGCTTGGGGCCTCTTGGAGGCTTTTTTATATTCCTACCACTTGGATTGTTAAAAATTCTAAAATCTAAGATTTGACACATCAAATAAATAAACGAATTGCTGAATTTGAAGTGAAGATCATGGATGAGTTGTGACAAAAAAATTAAAGCTCAATGTTATGAAGGATGATGAGATGTAACATTTTGATGGGTACCATCACAAGGTGGGTAGGTGTTGGACACTCAAGCAATTGCCAAACATTTTAGCATCAATTCAAGGCACCAAATGCCTTCATTGCTATGACATACTATGGACTAATAGAGGGCAAAGTCAAACAACTATATAAAAAATCTTACACTATGTGATTATACACCATCTTGTAATTACTAGAGGTATGAAAAAACCTCAAAACTACAACACATGATCAAAACTTGAATATAGTAAATCAACCAAGTTCCAATGGATTAGAATGACTCTTTCATGGCCATTGCCCCCCTCCCCCCCCCAACCCCTTTCCCAATATAAGCATAAATCATGCTAAAACTTAACATCATGTAATTGATTGATTTTTACCTTCAAGCAAATCCCCCACCCCATGAGAGGTGCCTACTTGCCTTGTGTTACCCCCTCTTAAATTGACATGGAATTTTTCAATCAACATGCCATGTGATGTTGACAATCACACTCCACATGGCCCAACAAAAAAAATTGAAATATTTTTTTGGTATGTTTACTAGATTAATTTAAAATTCAAAAAACCATTTTTGACTCATTAAGTATCTAGGGGTTAGTGTTACAAATAACTCAAAGTTCAAAAATTGCAATATTTGTTGTGATTTAAAAGTGATTTTTGGTTTGGTTTGTAAATAGTGGTCATGTTTGAAGTAATCCATGTATTCATCAAATTTTATTAAAATATTGATTATTATGTTGGTGACAGTATATAATCTAGTAATGAAATTTTTTGAGGAATTGGTATATGAGAGAATTTGCATAATCTTTTATATGGTTCTCGTTGGACAATTGATTTTGCATAATTCTTCATATGGTCATCTTTGGACAATTCCAAAATTAATTCATATCTACCCTGTTTCCAAGCCTAACTACCTCACTTCTTTTTTAATAACTATCTCCTACCTTTATAACTATTTCATTCCTTTCTTAATAATTATTAGCGTAGCCTATTCTATTGCCCCAACTTCCAAATGTGAACACATGGAGGGCTCAACTGATTTTTCTTTCCAAACCCAATTTTTGCAATTTGTTTAAATTTTCAACAACAAAATTCACTCAAAATCTTTTTTTCCACACTTTAGTTTTGAAAATTGTGAAATAGACTCTATTAAATTTGACTCAACTAGGGCGTTCCAACAACACAAAGAATGCCTTCAAATTCTAATATCTATATATATTGATTTTATTTTATTTTCATTGAAAAAATGGTTCAATAATCAATAACTTCCACACTGTAGGTCCAAATAATCTCAACCCAAATCAGCAAGAGCTTTCAATACCAAGAGCACAACATGAAGTGCCATGGTTTGGGAGATCTCAATGCGATAAAACAAAACAAAAAAATCTACCTTGTTTAATAGATAGATTTCCTATAGTTATAACTATCTCACTCCGTTTCCTACCCACCAACATGAATATGAAAATGAAAATGAACATTTTCCTTTTCATTCTATGATATTTATATTATTTCAAATAAAATTTGACACTAACATAAATAATGATGAACTATTGGAAGCCATACGAGATCATAAGAAAAATAAAATGGATTGTCACTATTAGTGAAAAGTAACATAAAGCCCAAATTGTTTTGACTTGTGTTAACAATTAAGTACAATCATCTACCAACAAGAGCATTGACACATTATGTGCCGTTTTAGGTAAATAAATCATGACTTCAACAACTTTTGTCAATGAAAGTATTTTAAGTGGTGTCTTGTGCAAAAGGTTTTGAAATTATTCACATGTTGAATTTAACATGTAAATGTCATGAGGTTTGAAGCATTTGTGAGATTATTTTATGGACATTATCTTTTAGAGGTTTTCATTTTCTACAAGATCCATCTTGAATGAACAAAAACCCCACATAATAATAGAAATTCGATGCCAATTCTTGATTTCCTTAACATCTAATGCAACTTCTCCAAAATTATTAATTTCATAACAACTAAAATCCATGTTATGTTATTAGTTGAAGTCACATGCACATATAAATTGGTGAAGCACAAACATCCCAACAAATTAGCATTTGTTGAATGTCATGTTTGCATTGATGAGGCAATCTCGGACATTACCTCGCCATATTGGCTCACAAATGAACAAATCATGTGTGGGATCATGGAGAATGCTTGGATGACATTGCTTAAGATGGCCAATGCTTTACTAGATTTTGGAATGGCATTTTTGTAGTGCAATGGAAGAGATCATGTGTATGCAAGACGATCAACAAATAGTTTACATGCATTACAACTCCCATGGAGTGATTTTGAGACAACTCACTAGGTAAAACAAATAGCATAGAAGAGAGAATTTTCCCTATGATTACTCTAGTCACTTGCAAAGTTACAAAACATCAACGAAGTATGTAGAGTGAACCAGTTTGGGTTTTTGCACTTTTGGCTGGGAGTGCATCCTTTCCCTTTGTTCTTCCTTTGGCCCTTTGCTGGGTGCTTTGTTTTATCAAGCTTGCCAGGGTTTCCATCATGTAGAGTCGGAGTTTGAAGGGATTGTTTCAGGCAACCAGTTGAATGGGGGTAGACTCAATGTTCAATAAGAATTTAGAGCTTCATCCAATACATGCATCAGCTCATAAGCCATAATGTGGAATGGTCCAAATGCCACATGATGTCCATAAGAGTGTCACAAAGAAGGCTCCACTAAACTTAGTAGGAGAACCCAAATTGGTCTGGATATATACAGATCAGGTTCAGAGAGAGTGAGTTCAGACACTATTCACTTTGACTCATTTAAATATCATGTGCTCAAAATGGCCGAGCACCCAAGTATAGCAAAAGAGTAAAGAGTACAAAACAAACAGAATGGCCGAGCACCCAAGTATAGCAAAAAAGTAAAGGGAACAACAACAAACAACACCCATGGAATAACTTCCGATGGGTCCAAATTCTTAAAGACTGAACACACTCCTCCACTTGTCCCACACCCTCTCTCTCTCCCCTTAAATAGCTCAAAGGGACACCACCATTTTGAGAAATTGAAGTCATGGAATCTTATTATGCAGATCAATGTAACTGATGACAAAACGGCTGTCCATTGAGCTACAAATTAGTTGGGTGCAGAAGAGTGAGAACAGTGCAACGTGGTAATGGGTATATGAGTAATTTATTAGTCCTTCCTTTTTATCATCTCTGTTTTCCCCTCATCAACTGAATCTCATGCAGCCAATTGAATTCTCAATCCCCTTTCCTAATGGTGGAGAGTGGGTTGGTTGCCTTGGAGAAAAAGCATCAGACATTCCTTAATCCTTGCTCTTCTTGCTGGCTGGCTGGCTGGCTGGCTTTGCAATGAGCTTTACCAGCTGTTTCAATAATGTGTCTCTTCCTCATTGGACATTCAGCGTCATATGCTCTATCCAAGCTGGTTACCTGGAATAGTCTTAGCTCTTAGACTGTGCCTGGATTGTCTATGATGGTAACCCCAAGGCACTCTGGGAATTTTGTTAGTCTAATTTGAGGGCCGAATCTGATATGTAGTCAACATCAGTGCCTTATAATTTGTTTGTCGGGTGTTTTGATTTTTGGGAGGTATCTTGTGTTTTTGGGAAATATCTTCCAATTTTTGAGCGCCTCCTTTTTGTTTTTTTTACTAGTGTCGTGCTTCACATCGGTCAAGGGAATTACCAGGAGCAGGCCCATGCTCAGCTCCTTCCTCACACAGGGCCTTTCTTATGGTGATGCCCTTGACCTAGGGCCTTACCTAGCTCAGTGAGCTCTATCTGGTTACCTAGTCCACATCAATTCTCTCTCTCTTGTGGTCTCCACTCATATTTTACCTCCAAAAGTGCTGGAACAATATTTTTTGTCATAAAATGCAATCAGATTGGACCGTTACAAGAGTGTGTAATTGAAGCTTTTTTGTGATTTCCTTTAGGTTGCTCACAGTTGTAAAAGCCAGTATTGGTCAGGGTATTAGAATTTGCTCCAACCCCTCACAAGTTGTAACTTGTTTCCATAGGTTTCATAGCCATGGTTCTCAACATCAAAGTCCAGTTCTGGTTTACAACCATCTGATTCTCAAACATTTGAGAAGTCAAATTACGGCCTGCAAAGCCGCGAGTTCTTTTGTGAGGTTTTTGAAACACCGAACTGGATCCAATGGTTTTTTTATTAAAAAGATTCAAGAACCTGCAACTGATGGGTTCTTAACAAAATGAAACACCCATGCAACACTGGTATAATAGTCTTGCAACCTTTAGGTCCCAAATCCTGCATGCAGTGAACTGCTTAGATGACAACAACACTGCACAAAGTATGTAGTAACACTCTCAATATTGTAGTGGTGTTTTGTGTTTTTCAAAGCAAAAAATATTGAAGTATATATACCCAATTTGGACTCCAATTTGATCACCTTAGGGCCTGACCTTGCTCTGTCCAAAGGTTGCTAATTCCCATAAACAAATAGATTTTATCAAACAATTTTTTTTTGTTTGTAGCACTTTAATGTAATAAAGATATTGCTGTTGGTTAGGAGATGGTTGAAGTTTGGGCAATGTAACAGCTACCTACATCACAAAAATGCAAAAAAAAAAAAAAAATAGTGATCAGTAAAGTATCCTGACAAAACAAATGACTCTGATTTCATTTGACTGTGTACTGAAGTGAAGCTTCCATGTACTTTGTATAAAAATTCCTCTAAAGGTAATCATTAAATATGTACTAGGGGTTCAGATTTCCAAAGCAAAAAATGCAGGGACTTGCAGCAAATCCAAGGTCAAACTGCAATGCATGTCATCTACCCCTGATCTTAATTTCCAACTTTGTGAGATGTTATAATATGCACTCAATTTGAGCACCCAAAACTCATATATCCCACATCTATCATAACTGATTGTGAGAGATGTGAGATTTCATGTCTCATGAGAGCAGCAGACTCATGTCCTTTCGTTCTTTGACTTAAAATCTTTGTGTGTTGAATTGACATTGACAAATGTTGTGATTGCTGATTGCATTCGAGTTGATTTGGTTTCATGGGCTGTTTTTTTCTCATGAGATTGCAACAATAGTTGCGACTGAAGTGAAGGATGATTTTTATTATGATCAATTCTCAACAAATATGTTTCTTCTTCTAGGTGTGGAAGTTTTTGGATGTCTACATTGATAGGCAGACATGTTTCTTCATTGGTGTGCCAATAGGGCATGGAGAGTGAAGGGCACTCAAGGCCCTCCTCTTTCAATTTTGTGCACACTTTATAAGTAGAAAGTGTCAATGGCATTACAACATGGGCAATCGATCTCTATTTTGAGACATGCTATTGCCTTAGGTGAGGGTTCTTCTGGGCTAGGTTTCCATGGCTAGAAGTGAAACCCAATAAGGAAAATTGCTAGATTATTTTGTTTTCAATGTGTGGCCATGAATATACAAGGTTGATTAAAGAATTGTACTCCCCATCTGGTTTATAGCTAGATTTGGCCAAATCTTCCTAAGGATGATCACCATGTTTATAAATCTTGGCTATGGATGGTGGTCATAACTTAGGCTAGACAAAGAAATTCCTTAAAAGACCCTCATTGGGTCCCACATGAAACTCATGTGCCCATAAAAGAAACTGCGACATGAAAAGAGTATACAAAGGGCAAAGTGCACCCACAGAAAGCCAATAGATCCCAATCACATGGGTGCTTGTGAATGCCCCCACTCTTTAATAAAGAAGATGATGTTGCCACACTACATTTGTGAGATCTTTGATGCCACAAGAGGGAAAGAGAGACACACCAAGTTTATTGGCCTTGCCTACTACCAAGCCAAGGATATTGTGTTTAGACTCATTATAGAGTATAGTAGCTTAATGAATTTTGGCCCCTAGGTACCTAATAGGTTGATCTTTATATGAGGACTTTTGAAAGGTGATATTTTTTGCTTGTGTTGAAACTTGAGATTAGTTATGGAGTTATAATATCTTGAAGGATTTTGGTTTCTTGTAGAGGATTTTTTTAACATTATATTTTTGGATGGTGAAATATTTGAGTTTCCATAATTCTTCTTTTGCCTTAGGATACTTTTAAATCTAAATGGCAAGGTGACAGTGTGACACACTCCTTGTTACTGTGAGAGAAGGATGCGTATTAACAAAATAATAATCTTGGGTACCTTTCAAAATTCTTTCCATAAATTATGACAATAAGTTCAAAATTCCACCCTCCTAATGTGGAGAGAGAAGAGTGATTGAGGGACCACAAGATCTGGGTTTCTTTTAAGTATTTGGTGCTGTAGTTATTAAGGTGGGTGGTAATCATCTAGAAGATAATTTAGCCAAATTTGGCTACACACTATATATATGAAAGTAGAAAACCAAGGCTTTGTGCAAGGTGGATCGAGATGGGCCTGATTCTTGTATCAGGCCATGCCCTTGGCCCTTACATGCATTTTTATTATAAAAAAATCCCCATGTTACTGGGTAGATACCCATTTGATACCCACTGGGTATCATTGGAAAAAAACCCACGAGAGGCTTTATGAAATGTAACATGGTGGGCAATTACATCTTCATAAAGCCAGTCGACTTTTAATGCTATGTAAGTTGCTCTCCATGTACACTAGAAAAAAAGCATGGTTTTAATGAATCTGGAGGATGGGTCTGATAAGAAGCAGCCATATTTTTAGTGTGAATATTTCAAATTTTATGTTGTAAATTCATTGAGTTCATGAAAAAAAATTCAAAGAATTTGAAATTTTAAAGTGGCCAGATTTCTCTAAATAGTTCAATCAAGTAGCAAAAAAGAAAAGGCTGTTAAAAAATTTCCTCTAAATTTTTTCTAATAGCCAAATTTGGCTAAATTGGCTTAAAGATGATCCACAAATCAGCTACACCATAAAATTGAAAGAAAAGACACTCATGGGAACTGATACTTAAATGTATAAAGAAAGGAATGGGTTAGGGTTAGGGTTAGGGTTGGGTTTAGGGGTCAGAGGCGACACACAATTCATCAATGGGAGGATTCAAAGAGACTAGGCTGAGAAATACTTGCATACAAACCAATGGCCCTACAAAATGTCCCTGATGATTAGAACAACCCAAATTGTAAGAAGTAAGAAGTAAGTGCAAGAACCACTCCAGGGCCTTTTAATTAGGAGAGCAAAGAAAGGGAGGGAGCAGCTTGTGTGTCAGGGTACAAGATCTTTTAAAGCTTATATGACATGTAGGGTTACACACTAGGTATGGTCAAGGCTTAAATGCCCTTGGAGCCTGCCATTTATGCTAGTTAAAGATTTTGCCTAGTCTCAGGTTCTGACAACTTGTTCCAATTCTAAAACAAGGGTTGTCTCTTGATTATGGTGTTTCAAGGGCTGGTTTTGAACATATATACCAACAACAACACAAGGGGTGTGTCACACTTGTGTGGCCTTGCCATTTAGATTAATAAGTATCTTAACGCAAAAGAAGAACTATGGAAACTCAAATAATTCACCATGCAAAAATATAATCTTCAAAAAATCCTCTACAAGAAACCAAAATCCTTCAAGATATTATAACTCTATAACTAATCTCAAGTTTCAACACAAGCCCAAAATATCATCGTCCAAAAATCCTCATATAATAAAAATAGACCTAATATTATTTCCTAGGGGCCAAAATCCCTTAAGCTACTATACTCCATAATGAATCTAAACACAATATCCTTGCCTTGGACTTCAATGTTGAATGGGATGGTTGTTCATTCCTTGCATGGGTATTCTATAGATGAGTCACCCCCCCTACTCCTCTCCTCTCCTCTCCTCCCCTCCCCCAATCTATATGGATATTAGTAATTTACTCAATGACCCACTACTATGTTGTGCTTCTTCTTCTTGTTCTTCTTCTTCTTTCACTGCCACTTAGTTAGTGTTGCAGACCCTACATGCTTCTCATAAAAACCACCCATGTTGCAGCTCTGCCAGATTCATAATCTTTTTGCCTTCTTTTCCATACATGAAATAACCAATTATTTGAGTGGTTTAACAGCTTACTATTACCATGCCCAACCTTGTGTGCATCAATCCCTTTTCCTTTTGGCTTGCTGTGAAGAAGATCAATCCACCCCCCAGCTTCATATTAGCCAGGTAGCAACATTACTTGTATCTTGACAATAAATTGAAACAACATTCTAAAATGTGCATTCCATTCTTTGGAAAGGAGCAAACTGTTGGGCTGCATTCAAAACTGCACCAAATTACCCCCTTTTGTCTATTATAAAGTCAGTTCTTAGGGTTCATAGTTTTTGGCTCTAAAAAGAAATAAAAAATGTCAACCAAGCACTCAACACCATTAACTATGAGTTCTTTGAGGTTTTTGAAATAATAGGAACAAATGGGTATTTTAATCTTTTTTTTTTTAACAGCCTATAATGTTTTTGGAATATTCATTTTTTTGGAACTGACGGTTATTAATAGATCAAATACCCACCCAACACTGGTATAGGCAAGGCCGTGTCCCGGGTGGAAGGGCTCAAGGAACTTAGCATACAACCAATTGATTTGCTCCAAGAATATTTAAGGCTATCTATTGGGGGCAAGAACAATACCTCAACTAAAAACACTAGCAATCTTTTTTGCATCAAAACATGTTTGGAGCATTGATAGAACAATTTGGAAATGTGCCAATAATTTCCTTCCCGTTTTAAAAAAATTTCCCATTCTGAGAACTGCCTCTGTTTTCAGATTTTTAAAAATAATCCGATTAGGCGATTTTCAAGATCGGTGGGTCTCACATAATTTTGAACCATTGATTTTCAAGGGCGGTTCTCACAAGTCAGTTCTCATAAATCAAGGGCTTTTTTCTTTTCGTTTTTCACTTTTTGTTTTTTCGGTTTCTTTTGTGTTTCTTTTCTTATGATCATAATAAATGGTGAACTAAGTAAATTAATAAATGATGAAAAACACATTTTTTAATATAAAGAGTTCATATTTATAATTTCCTTCCTTTCCAACTTCCTTTCAAATTCTTCCCACTCCTCCTCTACAATTTCATCCTTTATATGAACTCCACCAAGGTTGATGGCATATTACATCCTACCCTAGGATCATTGGGCCAATTTTGACTAACAAAAATTAATTTATTCAAAATTTCAGATTGTAACCACCATCTCCTAAGGCTTGTCAAAATTCCAGCAACACAAAAAATGCATTCAGTTTCAATTTGGGAACTTACAATTCCTAAATTTGTTTTGCAAGAAAACTAATACAGGGAATCCAAACTCATGTTTCTCCCACCATTGTAGAGGGTTTTTTATATTTTTCACATCCACATGAAACCTTCTAAAATCCAACAACTCCCTTCTTACAATTTCCTTTGTAGTTTTAGCATTGTTGTTCATCATCTAGAAAATATCTAGTTTGTAATTTTGATCAACATCCTAATTTGTAGAATCAGAAGCAACATCTCCAACAGGATGTAAATGATTGTATGACTTGACCAACATGGGATACAATGTTCTCCTATCATACTACTCCAAAATAAACACTCCTTACTCTTTACCAACATATGAAGAAACAAGTTGAAGACTGTTGAACCTAGGATCAAACATCAAAGACAACATGTTTTGTGTTTTCTTCTCTTCATATGTCTTCAAGAATGAAAGGAAAGAATCTAAAACCCCGAACATTTTTTATTTAATGTTAGAAGCAAAAGTTGCCATAATGGTAGAATTTAGGGCATTTGATAATAACCAATGTCCGACAGATTGGTTCAAAATGTAAATAAAAATAATAGGGCTTAAACAATCAACTATTGTTTGACAAATGAACCATGTAATAAGACGAGGAACATGGGCAAACACTCAAACATTAGTTTACATGCTATAACACATGATAATAGTTCCATGAAAAAGAAACATTTCCTAGAATAATATTACCTTGCTTACAAACCTATAAAAACATTTAGATAGTTAATGATTTTTTTGGAAACAATTATTTACTCAAAAATACAAAATAATCAACATAAAAAGATGAATAATGAAACATCTACCTTGTCTTAATAGGTGTATTCAGTTTCCTTGGTCAAATTCCAAAATCAATACAAGTTTTCGTCCATTTTCATTTTCCTTTTCCAGATTTTTTTAACCACATTATACATTTTTGGATATTAGGCTACACAAACTTGATTGAGGAAAATTTAAAACTTTTTCATACCCTCTCTTCAATAGTACCATATTGACAAGTTTTGGAAAATGCATGACCAAAAAAAGTGCCATTGAAATTTTATTCCAACCCCAAAGCTTCATAATTAATTATAGATTTTAAAATTGTGGTCATAGAGTTTAAATTTTTGCCCTTTATCTTTTACATAAGCAATAATGGGTAAATGCAAGGTTGAGTGGCTCACTTTCGTGACATAATGACATTTTTTTCTTGGGCACCTTTTGTTCAAATGTGTATGGTAATTAATATATCTATATACACAATAATTGGTAATTGAATTTAGACTAACAACTTCATTATGAACACATCCATGTAGTTATTTTTTGAAAAAACGTTCATCTGTTAATAGTAATGAACTTTTAAAGTCCAAAAATAAATACTAGTCAATTGGATTCAAAATTAGAAAATGCAAAAATTTATATTGATTTCCATTCTAAATGTGTTATAGTGATTCAATATAGGTTGTAATATGAGATGAAAAACTTAAATAAAAAGTCTTCCCATGAAATTTTTAGCCAAATGATAGTTATGGACTTTTTAATGGTCAAAATTGGACCATATTTTCATAAGTCCATAGAAGGTGTAATTTGGACTATTTTTCAATTTTTTTCCTTCACAAGAGAATGTTTACACAAATTTTACATGGGGCACTATTAATATGGACTCCTATCATTCCATGACATATGCTTAACCAATAAAATGGAAGCAAATTGCCAACTCATCAGTAAACTAATGTTGTTTTTGGATTTTTATGGAGTTCAAAACTTGCCAATAATGAGACACTCAATTTTACGTCCACCTTAATCTTTTTCCTTAACTTATAAAAATCCAAGATCTCTTTCAAATTTTAACTAAGGTTTGACTTGTTGTTTTTCTTACTTCAAATAGACCAATTGTCACCTTCTTGGGTTGCCAATTTTCATCCAAAAAGTTAATGACCAAAGCAAGGATATCATAAGCACCTTTTGACATCCATAAATCAAAACTTGCAATAGCTAACATACATGAAAAAAAGTTCTAGTAAAACATAAACATCTTTTACTTTTTGAACCAAGTTTGGCAAAATCTCTTGTGAAAAAAATTTTTTAAAGGGAAAAACAATGTGAGGATTCAACCATGGACTCTCCAAAAAATGTGTAAACAAATGATTTTTACAAATTAACAAGGCTAGATCTTCAAAAAATTATTTTTGTTGCACTTCATCCTTCTTGTAAACAACTTTTGTCGAGAAAAATTCAAAATTTTTAGATGAAGATACATTTTGCCTTTTGTTAGTTAGTTGTTTTTCAACTTGAGTTCTTACTAAGCTATTCACTTCCTCATCAAGCTTTTTTGTAAGTAGACCTTGTTTTGCATCCACATGTTTGTTTCAAAGCTAATGTCGTGACATACAATGTCATAAGGGTGTGAATCCGTAGGAAACTCTACTAAACAACCAGACTAAAACTAATTAAAGATAGAAACTAATCAACTAAAAAGAAATGCATGCACACACATATATATACAATGCACAAGGGAGGCTAAGATGAAATTCTCATGTATATTGAATTGAATTGCAAAGAAGGAATGAAAATGTATGTAGATGGTGGCCGTGTAGTGACCACCGTGAGCATCTAGAAAATCCAAGTAGACTATGGAGGCAACTCTCATACAAAGGAATTCTAGAAAAACTAAAGGATAAGGGAAGGGCTTGGCCCTTTTATACAACCACCAAAAAGTTGAAACCTTAAACACCTAATAGCGTACAGTCATTTAAGAACGTACATTAACCTTACAACCGTACATTAACCCTAAAAGATATGACTGGCATGCCCGTAACCGGCCATCATGTGTGAGGCCGTGCATATGGGCATGACAGCTGTCGTGACGTGTAATGTCGTGACATACAATGTCGTAAGGGTGTGAATCCGTTAGAAACTCTACTAAACAAACAGACTAAAACCAATTAAAGATAGAAACTAATCAACTAAAAAGAAATGCATGCACACACATATATATATAATGCACAAGGGAGGTTGAGATGAAATTCTCATGTATCCCCCCCCCAGACCTAAGTCGGGAAAAGTGTGGCATGGTTTGAGTAGGAATCAAGGTGATGTAGGAGAGCATGATGAACAATACCAATTGCCGGCGGGAACTTGAATGAGCTCCGGCTTGAGGCAAAATAGATGGTATCCACCATTACAATTATCACAAAGCAGCATCTGATCAGCATCGTCTATCCTTTGACATACCTGACATGGATAATCAAGTGGAAGAATCCAAGTCGACGTGATGATGGTAGGATTCAAGTTTGGCAGGTGGCAAGGCGCACAATTTTTGGAATGATCCTGAATTATGTGTCCATCAGCTCCTTGTAACTCCAACACACCTGAAGGCTTGATCGCCTTAATCCTCAAGATAGTGCGACTGGAAGAAGTGTCCAGAGTATCATTAGGTTGTCGCTGGAGATACACAAAATCACCAACATCAAATTGTTTCACCTTAGGTTTGTAACTGCCACCTCGTGTGTGTGCATATCGTAAGGTGTCTCAATGTTGTGCAATGGACAAGTTCTCCATGGCCATGGGCATAACCCTCTTGAATAGGGCAGCCCTTTTTGCGATGACCTTAGCCCAAGTGGTTGGAGAATCCAAGTCCACAACCTGGTCCATTTGAGCAGCAATGGAAGATGGTGGAATGGGATGTCTCCCAAAAAGTAAAAAGTAAGGAGAGAAATGAGACAAAGAGGCATGTTTAGACATCTTGTAACCCATGGCGATGTAAGGGAAGGCCAGGTCCCAATCCTCTTTGTTCCTAGTGAGGCAAATCTTCCAAAGTCCTTTCTTATGTCTGAACCATCCTCTTTGCAAGGCCATCAGCTTGGGGATCATCTCTTGAAGTCCGCCGATGGTCAATGAGAGCATGGTCAAGTAGGTCTTGGAATTTTCCTCTAAATTCTGATCCTTGATCAGTAAGGCACTCAACACAAGCCCCAAACCTACTTAGGACTTGTTGTAAGAAAGCTTGACTGGTGCTATGTGATGATTTGTCTGGTAGTGCAACAAGCTCCACCCATTTTGAAAAATCTTCAATCATAGTCATGATGTAGACATTACCCCTGGAGGTTTGTGGTAATTCTCCAGCTAAATCACATGACTAGCGATAGAACATGCCTTGAATAGGGAGTGGAGAAAGTGTGAGCTGGCGAGAGGAGAAAAAAGTTCTCACTCTATCACATTGTTCACACCTAGCAATGATGTCTTGGACTTGAGCATACATACTTCTCCAATGGTAATGAGGAGCGAGAAGGCTATAAGTACGTTTAATTCCAAAGTGTCCAAGCTCCGAGTGTACCTTTTGAATAAGACCAGGCCGTTCATGTGGTGGTGGAACCACTCTGTCGCCTCGTGGTAAACATCGGACGAGGTGATTGTCCTTCCATGAGTAGCGTTTGGATCGTTGTTGTATGCGATCCCGCTGACTTGATGTAACTTGGGGAAGGTATTCCCCATGTTGAAGAAACCCCAGAGTGTCCAAGTCTTCCCATATATCCAGAATGGGATGCTCAACCATGTTACATTGCAGTAGTGCAAGATAACTAGATGCTTCAAATACATGTATTGTTGGAATCTGATCAAAATCTTGCCTGACTTCTGAAAAATCTTCAGAGGTAATGAGGGGTCTTCGTGACATGGTATCTGTGTTTTGATGTGTAATACTAAGTTGGTGAATAACCTTGAACTCATACTCCTGAAGTATAAGTGCCCAACAAGCTAACTTACCATTAAGCTTGTTGTTGGTCATCAACCACTTGATAGGCTGGTGGTCCGTATATAAAGAAAAATTGGTGCCATAAAGATAGGGCTTAAAATGTATGACAACCCATACAACAGCAAGACATTCCCCCTCGTATGAAGAATAATTGCTTTCAGCCTTGTTGTTGTTTCGGGATGCATATGCAATAACATATTCCTTGCCTTCCTCATCAAGTTGGCCGAGAATAGCACCAATACCAAGAGCACTCCAATCAGTGTGTAGAATGAAGACCTTGCTAAAATCAGGTCTCCTCATAATGGGGAACTCTGAAAGTTTTTCCTTGAGTGTGTTGAAAGCTTCCTGAGCCTCTTCACTCCATGTCCAAGCAACATCCTTCTTTAACAATGCATAGAGAGGATGAGCAATAGTACTGAAGTCTTGGACATAAATTCTATAGTAATTACATAGTCCGATGAAGCTCCTCAAAGTGTGAACATCAGTAGGATTGGGCATCTCCAAAATGGCTACTACTTTGGCCCAATGAGCCATAATACCATTTGGTAGAATTTTATTTCCAAGGTCTCCAAATTCTGCAAAAACTCGTTGCAAAACCTACGCGTGGAGTGTTGGAGTACTTTCCAACGAACGAAGATACTGGTGTGCAGCTTCTAGGTCTGTGATGCTCTGGGTATCCTTTTTGAGTTTGAGAAGCCTCCTGTAGAGCATCTTGAGGGTTTCATCCTTTTGCCGCGAGAAGGTGGCGAGTTGTAGAATTTTTTCAGAACTTTTGACTAGAAATTCCAGCTCAAGAATTCGAAAGAATTCCCCCACTGGATCAACAAAAGTTGGCGCATCAGTGGTGGGAGGAATGTTTGTAGTAGCAGCAATGAGTTGTTGAGGAGAAAGGTTTACTGAGGTAGATACCGGGTTTGGATTATTCGACACAGTCCCGTGATGTGCAATTGCAGCTTGCAATGCAGCTTGAGAGGCGGTGGCGATGGCTATGGCGTAAGCTGGATTGGGAGCTTGGGTGACACACAAAATCCTTGCAGAATGTTGCTCGTAGACATCCAATGCCTCATAGTGCACATAATGGGCTAATTGTTTGAATGCAAATGCCTCGGTGTATTTAGCGCCATACTTGAGCTCCAATTCACAAACCACAGTTGAGAAAGTTGCCTTGAACTCCCTCAAAGAAATAGTACTTAACCTTCCGCTGAACTTCTCAATTCTCCCAGAGGAATTGTTGACGTCCATGGTGTATATGGGTGTTGAAGTCACAGCTTACAACGAAGTATACGGTGATGGTGTGAACGTTGGTGCAACAATAGGCGTACCCCACTGATTAACCCCTCCAAATGGACTTTGATGTACTGTTGATGTAGTGTAACCTGAACCTGAATTCTTAATAGAAGTAGTACTAGATGACGATGGTGTTGTGGATGCTTGATGGTACCGTTGTGAAGATCGTGAACTCAAAGATATTAGTTCAAAGGGTTGTGTGTTACTTCATAACTGATACCTTGGCTCTAGATGAGTAGTAGTACTTTCATCATCCGAGGACATGGTGTTGTCCCATACCCTAAAATTTTGTACTAATATAATCCCTCAGTTACAAAATTCTAACACAATGTATGGTTTAAATCTCCTTAATCACATGACGGTAGTACGTCAGAATGCAGCAAGATAGGCTATAGGACACAACACCACACGATGCACGATCACAGTGCGTAGAATGCAGGACACAGGACTGCATTACAATATTATGCAGGACGTCAGGGAGGCAGGGCGCAACACGCAGGACAACAAATACGTAAGACATCAGGGCGCAGGACGCAAGACGGACGTCGGACGAAAGTCGGACGGACATAGGACGGACATCGGACGGAAGTCGAACAAAAGTCGGAAGAAAGTCCGACGAACGTCGGACGAACAGAGCTCAGCCGCCGCTGCTACCATGGCAGGTGGCCGCGCTGCACTGCAGCTCCTGGCAACGCAACGTTGCAGTGAGGCCGGCATAACATTACAACTCGCTGTTATGGCGAGGTCGACAGAGCGTTGCAGCTCGTTGCTGTGGCGAGGCCGATAGAGCGTTGCAGCTCATTGCTATGGCGAGGCCGGCAACGGGTTACAGCTCACTGCTGCGGCAATGGCCAGCAGCGCTGCAACTCGCAACGCTGGGTCGGCAGCGATGGCCGACAGTGCGCTGCAGCGTTTTTGTGTTTTGTTTTTATTTTATTTTATTGTTTTACTCGACAACTTCAAGAGCAAAAGAGAGAGAGACAGAAAGAGAAAGGGAGGGAGAGCCTTTGAAACCTGTTCAAAGATCTCCACTTTGTTGGTTGGCAGGAATGTAACACGCAAGCTCCCTCCAGTACTAACGCAAGCTCCCTCGGGTAGCAGCAACACCAACACCCTCCGACTCCGGCAACAGTAGCACCAACAATAACAACAACAACAATAACTCAAGAACTTACAAGCAAAAGAAATTTGTGGCTTTCAACATGAAGCACAAAAAGTGTAGTTTTTCTAGAATTGAATTGAATTGCAAAGAAGGAATGAAAATGTATGTAGATGGTGGTCGTGTAGTGACCACTGTGAGCATCTAGAAAATCCAAGTAGACTATGGAGGCAATTCTCATACAAAGGAATTCTAGAAAAACTAAAGGATAAGGGAAGGGCTTGGCCCTTTTATACAACCACCAAAAAGCTGAAACCCTAAACACCTAATAGCGTACAATCACTTAAGAACGTACATTAACCCTACAACCGTACATTAACCCTAAAAGATATGACTGGCATGCTCGTAACTGGCCATCATGTGTGAGGCCGTGCATACGGGCATGACATTAATATTCCATTAATTTCATTATATGAAATTTAGTCCTTTTCTTTTAAAAAAATTCGATTATATAACACGTGTTTTGTAACACAAATGACATCTCATTACTTGGGGAATTCTGCCATCCATTGGTTTATTATCATTCACCACATAAAAAGTTTAACAAATGGCATGTTTCCTTTTAGGTTTCAAGAACAATCTTTGAACATGTAGTTTATGTAAATTTAGATGAATTTTTCATTACTTTTAGAACTGTTGCTTTCTTCAATTTCCAAACTCAAATTCTCAATTGAAATTTCTATTATAGGTATATCATCCATCCATCCTTCATTTTGAAAAGGTTCAATGTCAATTTCCTTTTTAGTATTTTCATTTGCACTTGATTGTTCCATTAAAAATAATGTCAAAAACAACATCAAACAATGCAAATTTTCAACTCCGTACAACTAGAATTTAAGATTCTACAAGTTATTTCCTTCAAATCAAAAGGTTTCTACAACTCAAGTAAAGTTTTTTAAAAATATGTTTTCTATTTGCGGATTATAAATTTAATATTATTTATTACTATTACTTTTTTTTATTGTTTCATTATGTTATTTTATTATTTTTACTTCTTTATTTATTATTTATTAATATTATTCATTATCTATTTATTTATTACCATGAAAATTGGACCTTCTTCAAAATGTGACACCTAGTCCAATTTTCATATTTGTTGCCCTATAAGAACTTCAGTAATTCTCATTAAGTGATTTTCATTTCTAATAAGAATCGCCAAGCAAGTTTTCATGGTAGTTTTCATTAAAAACTAGTGTCAATTTTTAGTCGACAAGTGAAAACCGCCCAACACTGGTTGAAACTAGTGTGGGGTGGGTATTGAATGGGTATCAAACGTAATATATATGCATATGTACCCATCAGGTCTTATTTTTTCAAAACCCCAAGATCCTTCCTATTCGAAATTTTTTGAAAGTGAACATGGGTGTTTTTGCTTCATAACCAATGATTTAAAAATTTGAAATATTCGTAACTAGACCCAACCCGGAGAGAATAATAATGCAAATCATTTTCAAAAACCCGAATCAATAACCTTTTCATACCCAAAGGAGGCCAATAAATAAGGTTAGAGCAATTCATTATAAATAAATAAAAATAACAAATTAATTGCAAAAAAATGACTAGTAAAAAAAATTCTTTCAAATTTTTTATTATTATACCCAAACTAGAAAGGCTCTTTCTTTGGGGAGGAAACAAAATGGTAGTTCCACCCATGTTACCTTGGGGAGAAGCACGGATTAAATTGCCTTGGGTAGCAACTTCTCAAATGTTTGACAAGCAAGTCTAGGGGGTAAATTTAGTCCAAATCAAAAAAATTATGTCATTGGAAAGCTCTTGAAATGTAGATATCTAAAAGAAATTTACATTTTGTATTGAAAGCCATGATGAGCTAAAAGTTATGATGAAAAGAAAAATCAAGGGTCAAATTTTCAAAGTTGCCTTTTCACTTAGGGAGAAAGAGATGAAATGACCTTTTCCCTTGAAGAGAAAGGTATTAAGTTGCCTTAAAAAATAATTTTCGATATGTGTGATAAGAAAATGTAGGGGGTAAACTTTGTCCAAATGAAATAATCTTTATACCATTAGAAGGTTTTTGAAATGTAGATGTTGAAAATGATCTTGCATTTTTTATTTGAACTATGAGCTAAAAGTTATGATGAAAAGAACAATCAGGAATCAAATTTTCTAGTTGTCTTCTCCCCCATGGAGAAAGAGACTAAATTACCTTCTCCCCTATGAGAAGGGGATTAAGTTCTCTCTGGGAACAATTTTCCCTTAAGGAAGAAGTTCCAAAATGCTTGACAAAAAATACAATGTATAATTTTGTTTAAATCAAACATTATTTATACCATTGGAAAGCTATCAAAGTTTAGATGTTTAAAACGATTTTTCATTTTCAATTTGAAGCTATGAGCTAAAAGTTATGACAAAAAGAAAAGCTAGGGGAAAAAGGAACCCTTGGTTTTTTTTTTTTGGGTCATAATTTTTAGCTCATAGCTTCAAAATTGAGAATACAAGATCGTTTTAGACATCTACGTTTCGATAGATTTCTAATGGTATAAAACTTGTTTGATTTGGAAAAAAATTACCCTTTTTATTTTCTTGTCAAAAAATCTAGGAACTTGTTCCTTGGGGAAAATTGCTCCCTTGAGCAACTTAGTTCCTTTATTCCCCAAGGAGAAGGTACATTTGGAAAATTTGACCTTCAATTATTATTTTTGTCATAACGTTTAGCTTATAGGTTCAAATAAAAAATGCAAGATCATTTTATATATCTACACTTGAGAGCTTTTATAAAGATTTTGACAAAGTGTACCTTTTGTCCTTTCTTATCAAACATTCAAAAACTTTTTCCTTAGTGCAATTTAGTCCCCTTTTCCCCAACGTAAAATGTAACTTAATCCCCAAGGAAAAGGTAATTCCTTTCCTCGCCAAGGAAAAAAGGTATAGGGTTTAGGTGTTTGCTAAGTGTTCGTAGCATGTATCATTTCATGATTTTTCCATGATTGGTGTTTTTTTGTTCTTGTTGTTTGTAATGTTCACAACATGTTGTCACTTGCACATTTATGTTTCATGAATGCATTTGGGATATTCTAAAAGCAAATTAGGAGCATGGAATAGCAACAACACACAAGTGTCAACAACTTAGAAGAAGGTAAATGATTTTTACTCTCTCTTTTGTTGTGCTTTCATGAGTGTTTAATGGGTTTCTTATGCATAGTGTTTTCTAGAACATTTTTGCATTAAAGATTTTGGCGATGAATTGAATTTTTGAAAGGCAATAGGGTTGAGTGCTTTCTATAACATTTATACATTAGAGATTATAGAAGCAAATTGAGCTTTTGAAGAAGAAAAAATAAGGTTAATGGTCTTGCAAAAAAATTGATCATATGTTAAGTTCTATTAACCTAAATGGTTTCTTCTTGAATTTTTCATGACATTAACTCCACTAATGAAATTCTTCCAACATTTGCAGGATATGACAACAATTACAATATTTGCAATGTGCAACCTATGCATGAAGGTGGGCTTGAGATGGGTATTCCAAATGTTGATGGTGATGTTCATGGTGTTGATGAACAACATGGTCATTGAAGTGCACTTGGAGAGCTTGTAGAAACAAATATTAGCTTGGAAGCCACACTATTGCAATTAAGTCACAAGGGCATTCTTTAAGGTGAATGATAATCAATTTGTTATCATGGGGTGCGACATTCTTAGTGGTACTACCCAAGGATGGGTTTGTTCAAGTGTGCCTTATCTTAATGGCACAAAGAACAAAACAAGTTTCCAACCATTGCTATATTGATGTGACATATATTTGGCAACCTAGCTAACCAAATAATGACATAATGCATTTTTTTTGTTACTAGCATTTTGATTGCACTTTAAAGATGTTGTTTTCAAATGGAGAGTATGGACAATTTTGATATTTGTCCACAAAAATTGGCTATTTGATCCATGGATTAGTTGTTTAAAACCCATAAATGTTGCATGTGAGACAAAATTTGATTGATGGTAAAGCTAGAAGCTAAATTTGAGGACCAAATCAACAATGAAGATTATTTCAAATTACACGATTCTTTTTAATTCCACTTGTTTTCGTGTGGAGGTGGTTTGTTTGTGTTAGGTTGAAGATGATGAATGGAAAACATTTCATAGTAGTGACATACGCTCAATTCGATTCAAACATACGCATATTATACGTTTTTTTGGGTTTTTTTAAAAATACGGCCCAAAATACGCAGAGTGGTAAAGGTTATGCAAAGAACCATTACCGGGCCACAAAAACTGTAGTATGCTAGACTCTATAGTAGTCAACAACCTAGTTACATTTTCGCCGTCAAAATCGACGATTTCTATAGCAACAAGATCACCTATCGACGCCTGATATTCACGGTGCTCATTTTGGAACCCCGCCAAATATGGACGGTCTAGGATCAAAAGGTTTCGCGGATAAATCTTTTGATTGGCCATGATTCGGATGGCTCAGCCATGACACTGACAGCATTCGGAATTAGACTATTGCAACTTGCAAGTTTGGATCTGATACTAAGTAATAACTTCAACTTTCTTTCATGCTACAATCAAGCAGGGCGACCTTTGGAATGGGGAAGGAGAAAGGACCCAAGTGGACTGAGGTCACCATCCTCCAGGAACCTGAGAAAGCGGGGGGGAACTTTCAAGTCAAATGTGGGCACTGTGAGCTCGTGTTTTGGGGGGGTGCCACAAGAATCCGGGGCCACTTCTTGGGTCAGG
>Ga0209208_10001955_pt1 | contig 29474 bp, 16 predicted proteins | sample S1TSphfallax_3_FD_187694 | JGI IMG/M metagenome (GOLD analysis project Ga0209208, IMG submission 187694) | Host-associated microbial communities from peat moss isolated from Minnesota, USA - S1T2_Fd - Sphagnum fallax MG (SPAdes) (version 2) | ecosystem: Host-associated > Plants > Peat moss >...
TTTTTTCCTCCCAATTTTCTCATGTTGCACCAAAAGTGGCGATCGGCCACAAGAGGATTCGGCCAAATTTGGCTACAAGAAAAAATAAAAATTTAGAAAATCTAGGAATCCTGTTACATGTTGCCACAAAAAAATTAAAAAATAAATAAATAAATAAATCACTGTATTAGTTCCTAACATTAAAGTCTGGGGGTGGCAGATTATGTCATTTTCGTGACCACATTATTTGACATAATCTTCTGATGATCATCATTCACTCACTGTAATGACCAAATGTGTCTGTTATCATGAATTTTTTTCAAAATTGTCGAATCTAGCAACCCCCAGACCGTAATGTCATGGTCTCGGCCTTTGCCGATTATGTTCCGTTTGTCGCCTGGCTCGCCTGTCACATTACACACCATAATGGGCAGAGGCTTGACCATTACATAGTATATTCTTCCTAACCTCCAGCACTCTTTTCTTTTCTTTTCTTTTCTTTTCTTTTCCAGCGGTCCATCCTACTATGGTAGTAACCTAAGGAGTGAGGAGCACCCTAAACCCCTAAACCCATATAACTAGCTACTTTACACTAATTCAATATTTCAAATTTTTTTTATAATTATGTTTAGGCAAGGATGATAATGGTAGTAAGTGACATAAGAATGGTCCTAATTGATGTTCATTGGTTAACTAAAAGAAGATTTGTGTTATAAAAACAATCCTCTCTTATTTAACCATTGGATTAAAAATCTAATATGTAGCATAAACATCTAGCGTTAGCATCTAAATAATAGGATGCACAAGACCTTGATAATCATAAGTGACATCTTGTGATTAATCAACAAAGAATTGTTTTTTTTATCTTGCTATGATTTCTAAAAATGTAGAAAATCATGTGATTCAAAGGTTTAGGGTTCCTTATACCATTTTCTAGATTTTTAATGTGACAAGAAAATATTGGTCAAACTTTTCAAAATTTTAATTAATTAATCAATGCCTAACAATCCTAAATATTATGGTAGTAAGGAAGGTTGTTTGTTTGTTTTGTCATATTTATATTTCCTAAATCATGACAATCTTCATTGTGATTTGATATCATCATAAAAATTTCCATGAAGAAGGGTGCATTCAGGTGGTTTCATAATGTTTAAACCTACAATGCAAGAATTACTGAATTTTTAATAATTTATTATTAAAAATTCAATAAAATCAAATTAAACTTTCTTTGAGGAATTAGAGTGCGGTGTCAATGTTAGTGGAAAGCTCTCAACGAGTAAGGTTGCATGAAGGCAATTTCATAATTTATAGACCTAAAGATATAAGAGGTATAGAATTATTGAATAATAGGTAAAGGTATAAGCTTTAAATTAGTTTCTCTTCTAATAGGATTAATTAGTTTAGTAGTCACGACAAGTTGTTCACCTTGGCTCTCAAATTCCAAAGTTGACAATGATGCCACACCTTTTGTTTTTGTGTTGGCCTCCAATGCAACATATACAAACGTTGGTGGTATGTACTTGAAATCTTGTAATGTTGTATGGTAAGCTTATAGTTCCAGTTGATAAACATGTTCATCAACATGAACTAGTTCCATGTTTTTTTGGATTTGTTCCTTCACAAATTCATATACCATTTGCCACCATTCTTTCCACTTAGGACTTTTGTCACCCAAGGCCTAGTTTTGAACCTTGACCAATATGTTATCTAACAATAGTTCCTCAATCTCTTTCAACTTATCATGCACCCGAACATGTAAAACTTGGGTTGGTTTGTTTAATTATGCCTTTGTTAGTTCAAATTGACCTTTCCAATCTTGAACTTGAGCTCGTAAGTTTTGAGTTTGTTTTTCTAATTAAATGTTGGTTAATACAAATTACTTGTGTGATATTTTTACAAACCACTTGCATAACATGTGCATCATATCACATAAGGGTTTGGAAGGTGGATTGAAATATTATATTGATGATGATTGGTTAATCATATAGTTTGTTAAATGGGTGATTGAATTTAAACATCATGCATTCGTGAGTTTAAAATTGGAATTGTATTCTCAATGCACTTGATTATATGTGAATAACTTGCCAAGTTTATAATATAAACAAAATAACATAAAATGGTGTTACTAATCATGTAAAAATCTATAATGATATGAGGAGAATGTTTAGGTTTTCATGTAATGCATGATTGAATGTTGTAATTGTGGGCATGTATCCCTTCCATTTAGACGGGTGCTAAAATTAACTTTCATTTTAATGTTATCATTTAAAACATGCTACAATCCTAACTTAACTTTTAACAACATGCAAAAAAATCAACCCAAACTTCTTCAATGAATGAAAACAACACATATTCAAGTTATGTTGTGCATGAATGTTAATGTTACATGTAGTCATAACACTCACAACCTTTGAAATCTTATCAAATTTTCAATTGAGCTTCAAATCTCACAAGCAATAACTCAAAAGAAATGTGATGAATTCAAATAATTACACTCAAAGTTTCATGGCTCAAGGATAAAAACAAAGGTGTGCCACACAACTTTGAAAAGATGAATCCTAATAGTGGGTGACAATAAACCTTTTGTCACTCAAAAGGTTATATCTTATCTAAACCCTAAACCTAAACCTCCAAATTTTACAACCATAGGCATGCAAGAATGTTAACAACCAAATCCATAATTACAAAATAAAATTCACATGCAGGTTCCAATAAGTGAATGTGAATTTGACATGTGACTTTGAAAAAAAATAATTTAATTGTTTTAATGGTGACCACTATAGCTCAAACAAATGGATCTCCCTCACCACAACTCCAATGGTGCTAAAATTTGGTTAACTACTATTCCATGACTATTCCAATTTTAAAGCAAAAATAATAATGGATCTAAGAGCTATGAAAATTAATATAAAAATTCTAGAGGTTCAATAATGGTTCTACAAAAAATAAGATTACAACATTTCACCTCCCATTGTTTTTTTCATACATTTATATGTCTACCACCTTTCATTTTATCTTTCCTTTAAATGATGTCTTTCAAGATCCTTCTTTAGAAAAGAGAGGGGAAGAACTTAGTTAAAAGATCATGAAAACATGAAAAGACCACACATAAGATCCTTTCATGGAGCTTCCTCCCCTTAAGATTCAATGAAAACTTTTGAAACGTTTTTTTTTTATCCTCTTTTCTTTTCACAAACCAATGAAAGTTTAGGATGATTCACATCCTCCAATCATGTTAAAATAATAATTATTTTACCCAATTGGAGATGTAGAAAGTTTTTCATTTTGTAATCAAATTAAGATAACAATCCTCATGCCCAATGAAAATTGGAAGCTCCATCATTTTTCTTATATTGGTTATCTTGATCAATCTTTTAACTTGATCATTGTCAATTCCATCCACTTGGCCCAATCATCTTTTTTTCATCTTAATCTTTTCAAACTAACCAAGTTTTAGGATAGTTTACCCTTAATAAGAAGTAAACCATCTTTTGTTTTTTCTTTATAATTGGTTAAATCAACTTAAGAACATTAGTCAACTTTCCTCCATAAACCTATATATTATTTACTCATTTGTTATTTCATTTCTCTTTTGTTCTTAATTGACATCATGTTGATCCAATCATGGCAAATGATGCCATCACATCATTAAAACCTTTGATTGAATCAGTACAAGATCAAAAGGAGCTTGAAAAAACTTTGTTTAATGTGAATGTCTCCCAATGACTACACAAACATGACTCAACTACAAGAATCATACACACCTAAATTGATCAATCAACATTGGATCATTGATTGTTTCCTAATTCACATACTCTAACAATGTCCTTAAGTTTATTCTTGTTCATGGGAACATGCCAAAAGCTTTGAAAAATGTTAATGTGAAAACAATGATATTCATTTTTACTATTGAACTTGGATTCTTAGCAATGGCCATTATCATTAGTTATAATCAACCCACTCTCCATGGAACATTGTGTTGAATATCATGTTCACACCAATCATCACATCCCTAATTTTTTATAATTATACAAATTACTTGTTTAAAGTTCCAATTTAACTAATAGGGTAATTCTCTATTGGGATTTTTTAGTAGACAATGCAAGTAGATATATATTAATACATCAAGTAAATGTGATGTATCAACCCACTTAGTAATAAAGATTGTTACATTATTTCCTAAAATCAACTTGGTTCAATTGTAGCATCCTATATGTTCCTCTCTTGAAATGCCCATGCACAATTGTTATTGCAATTGATTTGTAAGACCATTAAAGGGTATTTTGACCCACCTTAATCACAAACATGAGGTTTGCACAAATCTTGACCAATATCAAAACTTGATAATCACTTTAATCATGATGTCACAACAATATATGTCATAAAACATAATCTAATGTTCCAAGCCAAAGGTGTAATCATATGTCATCCTAACATGCAAAGTTTTTGACATTTAAACACACTCACACTTAATGGCACATGTTATAATTGGCCCCTAGGGGGAATGTTATTTCATGAGCCTATGAACATGAACAATGAAGGGTGAATATGAACGGCAAGTAGGGTTTCATGAGTGTCACAACCCTAGCTTTGGGTTCACAACTAAGGCAAGGGTTTACAAGGTTATGGGCCAAGAAGGAAGCTGGGAGTCACACAACATACTCCCAGGAATGTGAGAGGGTGTGAGGGAATGAACCCTCACACCCTCAAGGGGTTCCACTTTGGGAGTTGGATTCCCGGTGGATTCCCAAATTTTCAAAGGACGATTGCAGGGGTCAAAACTCAATGGTTTGAAACATTCCTTATATCATTGGAAAGATCTTGGAACTTATATGTCTAAAATGGGCTCGCATTACCCATTTGGACATTTGAAACACAAGTTATGGCCAAAAGAAGGGCTGTGAGTCAAATTGGCAGTTTGACTTTTGACCACTAAAAGTCAAGAATCGACCCAATTTCCTTGCGTGCAGGTGGCGTGTGGCATATAGTTGGAAAGCTCTTGACGAGGGTTACAGCTTTGCTTTAGACCTCATTTCCATCAGAGGTCTGCACGCAAAGTTTTGGCACTTCAAAGTTGCAGGAGTCCCAACCTTGGCAATTTCAAGACTCCCACTTGGGAGTCCCCGAATAAAAAGTCAATTGGATGTGGGCCCTGTGGAGAGGCATAGAATATACTATAAGGGGGAAGGTGGTGACTCCCCCCAAGTCTGGGCCGTGGTGAGTCTTGTGAATTCAAGTTGCCCATGGTTTGTCCTAACACCAAAGGTGCTCTAACTATCCACTAACCACTTTGTGTTGGTTTTATGTAGGCTCGTGTGAATAAGTAAAACTTGTCAAATCTTCCTAGTCCCATCTTGGAGCTCTAGCATGCCCCTCTACCCCTCCAGAGTGTTGCGAGCCAAGGAGCGTGCCTTAATTCCTTACCCTTTCATTGTTTTCTGTTTGGGACTCACATTTGAGTCCTTCAAGGAGTCAATAGCGTGTTAATGAGGAAGAAGGAATATTTTTAATAATTTTTTTCCACATTAGAAAATATATTTTCATACATATTTTTGTGACATGGAAGAATATTCCTTAACATAATCAAATATTCTTCCATGTCACCAACATGTCCATGTGGCCAAGCCTTGTGGTGTTCAATTGTTCTAAATTGCTGGAATTGAAAAGGTTGTGGTGTTTGTGAACATCCATATCTTACAACATATTAAGAACTAAACAACTTGGAAAAGGGGTCCATGTTTGACTTCTCATCAAAATTTATGACAAGATGCTAAATTTTCTTGCGATAGGCTTAGATTGCAGTTCAAACATCTACATCCGAGTTTTGAAATGATGGCTTGTGAATGATCGTAAAATCATACTTTTACAATAATAATGTTCATCTTGTTAATTTCCTTGTCAATTTGTTTGATTCCGTGAGCCATTTGAATGGCGAATGGTTAGTCACTAATGTGAAGGTTTGGCCATACAAATAAGGACAAAAATGATCAACAACCTACACCACTACTAGACATTCCCCTTCATATGATGAATATTTGGGTTTGTTTTCATTAGGGTGTAGTCATATTAACATGTACACAAGTAGTTGTAACCAATGCTTAGTTTTGTGTATCAACATTTTAGGGGGGGAAAAAAACCACTCAAAATGTAATTGCTTTCACATAATGTTACAATGTCTGAAATCAATTTAATGAATGAAAAGTACCCAAAAGTATTTTGAAAGCATTATAACTAGTGTGTTTAAACAATGAAAGGACTTGTAAATGGACTTGAATTTTTTTGACAATGACATATTTTTAGGAAATTTTTAATGTAAACCATAACATAGTAGTGTGATGAAAATTTTAAAGATTTTAAAAGATTTTATAAAAGACTTTTGTTCAAAATATTCCAAAAATATTTTAAAATAAACACCCAATAAGCCATCACCTAAGGGGGTGGGTGTGATTCATGATATCATATTTGCACCCATTATTATTTTGTGATGCATAAGCAGTCACATACGCCTTGCCTTTATCATCTTTTTGAATCAACATAGCTCCAAGTCCAAACATGCTCCAATTGGTGTGTAATTGGAATGGATTACGTGTGTCAAGTCTTTTAAGCATTGGTGATGATCCTAGCCTTTGCTTCAAAGCATCAAATGCTTCATTTTGGGTAGCACCCCATTCCTAATCATTTCTAATTCATGTCAATTGAATAAGTGGTTTTGCAATTTGATGTTAAAATTTCAAACAAATCTACAATAGTAGTTTGCTAAGCCCATAAAAGTGCACAATCTTAACACATCCGTGGGTACGGGAATCCTATTGAAGGCTTTTACTTTGGCTTGTTGAACTTTTAAGCTTCAAGTGGTGTGATAATGTGTTGTAAGTAGGTGAGCCTATCATGGAAAAACTTGCATTTTCCATGGTGCAAACATAGTCCCCAAGCTTGAAAGTGTTTAAACAATTATTGCAAATGTTTAACATGCTCTTCTAATGTTGGACTAAAGATGATCACATCATATATGTAACACCTTATAAAGGATAAGCCCTTAAGGACTAGTTGGATCCATCACACGTTGAAATTTAATTCGTGCATTTTCAATCCAAAGGGTAGGAGTTTCCAATGGGTATAAAGTATCATTACCATCTTCATCCACACCCCAAAATGCAGTCTTCATTCGATCCTTTAACCTCAATGAAAGTTGGTGATATCCAAATCGAAGATCCAATGTATTAAACATATTAACCTCACCCATAAAGTCAAATAACTCTTCTAATGTTGGCATTGGGTAATGGTTAGCCTTGGTTTTTTTGTTACCAATCAATAATCACCACACATGCACTGTTTTGAAAAATTGCCAAAGATATCGTTCTATGTAGGCATGACAATTGTACATACATACTTTCCATATGAAAGTTCAACTAAACCAATTATAAGGAGTTCACCGCATCAAACCTTTACTCCTCTCTATGATATGTTTAACTTAAAGATGTCAAAAGATTGGGTGGTCATCTTCCAATTGAATTCAAATTGGTTTTCCTTCATAACCTTCTAAATTTTTAAGTTGAAAACCAAAATAATTTTTGTATGAATAAATGAATGCTCACACCTTTTTGCACTTCAACACCTTGAAGTCCCATGCCTATGTCCATCTCCAAATCATCTATTGGTGAGATTACATTGGGCTCATCTATTGGTGTTGGCATTAATGTTGATTGCTAGCTAATGGGTTTTTATGCACCATTACACCCATTTGTGACAAATTTGGCAACATTTTGATCATCTTTCATAGATTTAACCAATCTTGGAATTAATGTCTTTCCCCTATTAACAAATACAACTTTTGACTATGCCCTCTAGATGAGAGCAATTGCCTCCAGAAAAGGTTGAATGCCATCATTTTTTCTTGCTAAACTACTAAACACATTTTGATGAACCAAACCATAGAAGCAAGGTCCATGGTTTGTCCAAGAATTTGATGATGTTGCATTTCAATGAATCTTAATGCTACAATTGTGATGGTGAAAAATCATGTACAATATTCATTTTCATTAGTAAATGGGTCCTCCTAATTGCTTATAATGGAGTCCCATAACATTCCTAGCTCTTTGGTTGCAAAATGTGTGGTTTGATGTATAGTTGACCAAAATTGGTAATGCTAACCCAAGCATCCCCACTTTGTTGAACAATGCATATGGTGGTTTGTCATCTCGTGTGACTGGTTGACTACAACGTCCAACATCCAAAACATGGTCCATATGATGACTTTATAGGCGCACCAATTTTTGTAATGTTGCAAATAAACCTAAGGCACTCGCTATATTTTTCCACTTCCACCATAAGTAATGAACATATGACCCAAATGTATTTTCATCAGCAACCATTGGTGTACCAAGGAACCCACACACGACAAGTTGTGCATTTGCATGTAAACATTCACTCACATTTCCACTAGTGGCACATTTTCCCAAAATGTAGCCAACAAATGTGGTTTGATGTTATTGCCCCCATCAAAGCAACCATAGTAAATCCCAAAAAATCTTAGATTATGGGTGCTGTAAACCTTGCCAATTTCATGTCCATGAATGGCCTTAGTAAGGCCATTCCTTAATGACTATATCCACTTGCCTTAATCATTAGAGGTCCATGTTTCTTATAAGAAAAATGTCCTTTGGTAGTAGTGACATGTAACCTCGGATTGTAGTAGGTTGTTTATACTACTATGAATTGGGTATCAAATGGTGGTGGTGCATTCATAGCAAACAAATTACCTTCAAACAACATGTAGCCAATTGTTAACACATCCATACATTACTTCTTTTGTGTTGGCAATTGCTACCAAATTACAAAAACTAATTGCCAACTTTTTTTGTGCCCATCCCCAAGAAACCAACCAGGCTGAAACCAAGCTTCTTTTGTCCAACTATCATGTCCAAATCCAATTGGGTATAATGTTTGTTGTCCCAACAATATATTGTAGGTTTTAACATTTCTAACAAAAAAATTATTGCGATGGTGGTGTGGGAGTCTTTTCCTATCATGAATTGTATTTGGACAAGTAATTTGGTGAGCCCATTTATAGATTCACTGCCTTCTAATGAAGTGGCAAAGGTGAATGGACATGGATACATATCTTGTTTGGTCAAGCCTAACTCATCTACAATTTGCCCCCCAATCATAATTAGTTGTGCTTTAGTGTCTAGTAACACTCACTTAGGAAAAATCTTTGTAGATTTTCCATATGAAATGGAAAAGTTATAGCAACATTAACCAAACATACCACACATAGCTTAACTTATTGATGTTCAAACATGTTGGCCTTGCTAACACATTAACCAAGTTTGTAGTTGTAATGTTTTTATGAACAATTGGGCTAGGTAATTTTTTTCTTGAATGAATGCATGGGCATGGTCACATTTGTGTTACGCCCCTTTCATGCACGTAAAACCTTCACTGCTTCAATTGCAACATGTGCTTGATTCACATCTTCTTCTTGTACTTCTAGCAAGCAAATCTCTTCTTCATTATGAGTGACATGGCTAGTTGCATGGGCAAGTAAGCTTTCCTTGCTTTGCATGATTTTAACTACCATAATGTAGACATTAGGGGGATTGAAATTGACATGTTGTAGTTGTTTTCTAGAAAACAATGGGAGTTGTAACATTTTGAGAACTAGGGTTTTGACCACTTCATTTCCAACCTTCTTATCCTTTTGAGTTGATTGTTTCTTAGGCACCATTACATCGAATAAACCAAAGGTCAATGGTAACCTCACTTGTACAATATTATATATTAGTTTTTTGTGTCTAATTGGTTGTTCCACCCCAATGTTTGTTAATGATTTGGTAGGTAATCTTGTTGCTTTTTTTGGTGAAACAAACAATGTTTGCAATATCATTGCCATGGTCTTTGAATGGGTTGTTATTGCACCTACAACCTCCCCCATTGTCCAATATATTCAAATGGGTCATGTGGTTGGTTATCTTTTGAAATGGCTCTTGATGCACTTGAACATGTTGGTTTTAAAATGGTTTGAATTGATGTTGTTTCCAATCGAATTATCACAACACACATTTCAACCACCTTCATTTCCATACTAGTGCCCCAAAGAAGAAGATGCATAAGAATTGTTAGTTTGTGCCAAGTAATGATTAGGGTCGTAAATTTGGGTACTTTGATATAGCATTTGGCCTTTAGTGTGCCCATGATGTTCACATGGTGGATGTGAACATTTGACTATTGTTTGAACCATCTTGGTGTCCTTAGAAGGTGCGGTTGGGCCTTGTTTATTGCCCTTGTCACCCCTATCAAAATTTTATGGGTGTAATTGGGGTTTACTTGTTAGTGTTTTCCCCACTCGCATGCACTACTATAATTCATGGTTTTTTCGACTAGGTTTTTTAGTAAAAAAAAACCCCAAAAATGATAGGTGTAAAACAAACCACCTTGTCAATCTAGACAAGTCATTTTGTGCATGTCCAACACAATTGGGTAGTCAAATTAGACCTTGTCATTTTGACTAGTAGAGTGATTGATAAAATGATTGATTATTTGACTAACTATTTGACAATGGATAGTGGACCATTTGACTAGGTCATTTTTATACTTAAATCAAAATCATTTTTTGGATTATTATTTCTAAAACTAATAGATAGGTAGGAAAGTAAGTAGGTAGGTAGATAGTAAATAGGTTTAAGTAGGTTGAAAAAAAACACTTAGGTAAGTAGGTGCTAGCCTACCTTACCTAACTTAATTTAATTACCTTATTTTAACCTATGCACCCTAGCCTTCTCAACATGCACATAGGTTGTAAGTATAAGGATTGACCCCAAATCTTCCCAATGATAAACCAAGTCCTTACTAATGGATTACACCATCAAAGGTGTTTAACTTTTATCAAGTTTTTAATTTCACATGTTCATTTCATATCATTAAACATAATGGCTAAACCTAGGTGAGAACTAATGGTTAAAATTTTAATGATTTAAAATAATGGTTAAACCTAATGGTTAGATTCAATGATTTAAAATAATAATTAAACCTAATGGATGAATTCAATCATTTAAAGTAACGGTTAAATTTAATGGTTAAACTCAATTGTTTAAACTATTGGCTAAACTTAATGGCTAAAGTTAATGACTTAAAGTAATGGTTAAATTTGATGATTTAAACTATTAATTAAACTTAGTGGCTAAACTCAGTGACTTAAAATACTGATTAAACCTAGTGGTGAAACTTAGCTATTTAAAATAATGGCTAAACTTAGTGATTTAAATTATTGGCTAAACTTAATGGTTAAACTTAGTGATTTAAAATAATGGTTAAACCAAATGGCTAACTTCATGGCTTAAAATAATCGTTAAACCTAGTGGTTAAATATAATGATTTTAAGTAATGGTTAAACTTAGTGACTAAACTCAATGACTTAAAATAATGGTTAAACTTAGTGGTTAAACCTAATGGTTAAACCTAATGATTTATTAGTTAAACATAGTGGTTAAATTTAATAACTTAAAGTAATGGTTAAATTTATATCACACCAAAATGCGTCTTAGTTCATTTTGGGTTTCACTAAATTTTGAATGAATTTGGACATTTTTACCATGGTGAAACTGGTCAACCCCCTAGTGAATGGAACCCAATTACTATGGATAGTGAATTGGTCCATTAGTATTTAGTGAAATAAGGTTATTTTAAAGTGAAATAAAAATTTATCAAACCATTTTAATTGCTAGTTAATTAATTAGGCAGCATGGAAATCAATTAAATTTTAATTATTTAATATTTAATGTAACATTTAATATTATTGATAATTTTATGATTTTCAGCCTATGAATTATTGTGTCACTACTTATGTTAAGTTAAAAACCTAGCCTATGTACATAAAACCATGTAATTAACCTAAGTAAACACCTATTTAAAAAAATTACATAAGAGAATATTCAGTTAACGTAACACTATTGACCACAAACACACCATTTGTGAAGTTTGATCCTTTGACTTCTAAGATGAAGGCAAACACCCTTACCATCAAACCATCACATTTGTTGTGATAATGTGTTAGATTGCATTTTATTTATCAAATACTTCATTTCAAACATTACAAAAACATAAACTTTGAATATTCATATTTTATTCAAATTTTGTCCAAATGAAATGATTGAAGTTTTTTTTTTGAATAATGTACATAATTACATTTAATTCCTTTCGAAAGTGTAAAATCATTTTATTAATGATTATTTTATTAATGACTATTCTTGATTATTAATGGTTATTTTATTGGTGGTTATTTTATTAATGGATGTTGCTGGTTATTATATTAATGGTTGTTAATAATTATTCTATTAATAAGTATTGGTGGTTATTTTAAGTTAAATTATCATATGCTATTAGTGATTATAGGTGAAACTACTTTATTAATGGTTATTGGTGGATATTTTATTATGAAAAGATTAAAAAAATCAAAAAAATTATTTGTTTCTAAATTTGAAATTTATTATTTTTTCATAATCTACTATGCTTTTGGTATAGTGAAATTATTCTGATTGCATCTTTTGATAATTATGATGGTTTTCAGCACCATAGCTTCATAATTTCATGAAACTTTGTTTCATTATTGTAAAGATTATTTAATAGCAAAACTGACCTTAGGATAAAGTAACATATCAATGTCATCCACATGTTATGGTAAGTGTTTTTTTTTTTCGTTTTTTGAATGTGTCCATGTCATAAAACCTCCCAAACCATCCTGGGGCCTTCACTTCACTTTTGGTACCATTGTAAACCTCTACAAGAGATGCTGTGCACATCTCTCATTTCACAATTTTCAGACCAATAGACAAAAAGTTATAAAATTTACAGTAATTCCACCTCAAAAAATTAAATGAATTTCTTTAAAGAATTATTTTCACAAAGAACTCTGAAGTTAAGTCCACCATGATGGAAATAATATTGGGATGGGTGGCTTTACTGGAGGTTTAGGGTTTAGGTGATATAGCCAATCAAGCAATCATCTATAGGAAGATTTAGTCAAATTTGGCTACAAGCTAAATATGAAAGTAATTCTGTAAAATCGTCCTTCTATATTTTTGGCTAAACTACTTTGAACCATGTACCAGAATCTGAGAATTTTTATTAAACTTAGATCAAAATTGCCAGCCCTATTGAAAATCTCCAAAAAGCACTGAATTTTAGCACTTTTAATTTTTAATTTCTCTTTATTTTTGGCTATGTAATACAGCCAGCCCAAAAAAAAAGGCAGTTACGGGCCCCCATTCCACGTGCCCGAAACAAAAAAACCCCCCTACCCCGCCCTGCTTACCTGTATGAAAAATCACGCCCAGCGAGTCAGCCGGGACCAGTCGGCGGGACCCACGAGGTCGGGTCCTTGAGCGGCGAGCGAGCGCATAGTAAGTAACGGCGAGAACGAGCGAAGGAACGGACGCAGGCGATTGTTTGCGCAGTACTTGCACTTGGCCTGTCGCCATTTGAACTTCCGCACTTGTGTGTGTCTCTCCTCCTCTTCACCTCCTCTCTCTTCCATCGCGCTTGTCACGGACGTATATTTTCTAGGCTGTTGTGCTCTTTGCTTTGTGGTCGAGAAGGTTGCGAACAAGTGCAGAGACGATGGCGATCACGGGGGTTGGTAATTCGTTTATCACCACAAGAATTGCAGCGGCGATGTCGCAGTGCACTTTGAGCAATAATAATAATAATATTATTAATGCGGCGTCGTCTTGTAGAGGGGGTGGGGGCGGCGGCGGGCGTAGCAGCAGCAATGCCATGTTGGGAACCAAATTGTGGATGCCTACTACCGGGAGCTCGGTTAGCTACGGCGTTGTTCAACCTGCTGGTGATAGAGGAGGAGGAGGAAGCGTGCGGATTGTTGCGATGACTGTTACCATTCCGCAGAAATTCAGGTGAGGAGGACGATCTGGACGGATGGATCATTGTGTTGGATTGTTTTCTTTGGCTTTTGTAATGCTCTCATTTGCTTTAGAGATAGGTGTTGTTACAACTCATGCGCTGGTTGTGTCGTAATGGGACCCTGATGTATCACAACCTCAACCGCGACACAAGAGGTTCACTGGCGCTTATCCATTGACCAAATCATGGCGGGGTGGGTCCATCGATGATTGCACTAGTCTGCAAGCAAACCAGTGATTTTGCAGTGCATGCTTTGTGATGAGGATTACAGAGGGGGGCGGGGGCGGTTGTTGATCTGATGTAGCGTAGGATCTTTTAATTCGGTATTTTCTTTCATCGTATGCACGTGAATCAAGGAGGAGAATGCCGCATGATCGTGCATCAGATTGACGTTATGTTGTGGATTTCTTAGCAGAAGAGCCGAGTTTAACAGTCCACCACAGGAGATTCAGCGTCCCAAGGTCGCGCACTCCCTAGCACCTGAGAAAGTGGAATTGTTCAAGTCACTGGAAGGTTGGGCGGAAAGCACCCTGTTACCTTATTTGAAGCCCGTTGACAAATGTTGGCAGCCTCAGGACCATCTCCCGGAACCATCCTGTGAAGGTTTCTTTGATGAGGTGAAGGATCTGCGAGCAAGAGCTGCATGCCTCCCAGATGACCTCCTTGTCTGTTTGGTAGGAGACATGATCACAGAAGAAGCCCTTCCCACCTATCAAACCATGCTCAACACCTTGGATGGGACCAGGGATGAGTCTGGTGCCAGTCCGTCTCCCTGGGGCATTTGGACTCGCACCTGGACAGCCGAGGAGAACCGGCATGGTGATCTGTTGAACAAGTATCTGTATCTGACAGGACGGGTGGACATGAGGCAGATTGAGAAGACTATTCAATACCTGATTGGATCTGGCATGGTAAGTTACTTATCAATCTGTGCAGAGTTGTGACTTGGCTGCATGTGTTGCACTCATAGTGGCCATCATCTGCTACTCTTGATCTCATTTTCCACTTCACTCCACTCTGCAATGTCATGGTGTCACTGCTTATGCAGTGACAACATGATGACTGCGTTATCATCAGTAAGTTCTGCTTCTGCTTTTTCTAGTTTCCTGTGGTGCAATTTAAAGGTAATGAGCCTTATCCATGTGTTTGCAATAAGGTTGTTCTCCCCATGTTTGCAGGACCCTGAAACAGAGAACAACCCCTACCTAGGTTTTGTTTACACTTCATTTCAGGAACGGGCAACATTCATTTCCCATGGCAACACTGCACGACATGCCAAGCATTTTGGTGATGGCAAGTTGGCCACTGTCTGTGGATTGATTGCAGCAGATGAGAGGCGACATGAGAATGCATACACCAAGATAGTGGAGAAACTTTTTGAGGTTGACCCTGATGGTGCCATGCTGGCATTTGCAGATATGATGAGGAAGAAGATTTCAATGCCTGCTCACTTGATGTACGATGGACAGAATGAGCACCTGTTTGATGACTTCTCACTTGTTGCTCAGAGGACTGGGGTTTACACTGCTCGGGACTATGCTGACATTATGGAGCATTTGGTAGACAAATGGAATGTAGCCAGCATTCAAGGGATTTCAGGTGAGGCTCAGAATGCACAAGAGTACCTGGGTTCACTGCCTTCTCGCATTCGGAGGCTTGAGGAGCGTGCACAGGCCAAGGTGAAGAAAGGTCCAAAGACTGGAAGTTTTAGTTGGATATTCAACAGAGAAGTTGCCCTTCTGTGACTGAGGAGATGCAGCATTCCTTGGATATGGTTCTCTTCCTTTAATGTCAAGACCAAATTTTGGACCTGTCACATGGTTTATATCTGGGTCTCCTACACTAGATTCAGTTTCTTTCCCCAGTCTGCACATGGAACAGAGCCATGTTTGAATGGCTGCATGTGGCTGCCATAAGAAACAGAGTTGGAAGCAGTGGAGAGGTATGGTCAGGTTTATTCATTACTGTTTGCAGTTCTCCAAAAGTGCAGTCTGTGTTGGAGGTCTTCATGTCGGGTGATGATATCATTCTGTATTCAAAGAGGAAGTGCAAGGATGGTGGTGCAAATTTGCATAAAACAAAGTGATTTGTTAGCTGTGTGAGGCTGGTGGGTTTTGAGCTTTCATCACAGCTACATTTGAACATGTGGGCATATGCAAAGGATTAGTACATTAGGAACAAGCATATTGCAACAGTGGTAATATGCCATGGGCACCTCTGCTGTTACACCTATCAAAAGTTTTGTGCAAAGCTTTTTCCTGATGAATCTCACTTCACTTAGTAATGAACCAGCAGGCCGAGTTATGTGCAGCAACCCTCTGAAGGAAGACACCTAACTGCCCAATCAAACATTTGCTCTGATCTCTGGCTGTGCAAACAGTGAATCTAGTCACATGAAAAGTAGGGGGTGTGACTTCTTACACAACACACCTGCTTAGTTGACATCAAGATGCCAGATTAAACACTGCAACAATCTGGCGTCTGTTGAAGTACACTAGCTGCGCAAATCTGTGAAAGAAAGGGGAAAAAGGTGAGATGATCACACTGCTCAGGTTCTGTATCCAACTATTGAGAAACCCCCAGAATCTTTGCCAGAAATCACAAGGCACTGCTAGAATGGAGGTTGTTGGTGTTTCTCTCCCATCAATAATCACCCAAGTTTCCAGAAGATGAATTTCCTTCTGCTGTACATGCTCGTGTGAAGTCTTTGTCTAGCTGGATGCATGGAGTTGGAGAAGAGAAAATAAAGGAACAAATACATCGTGTTACAATGCTGCTGCTGTACTTACTGTTGCTGCATTCACAAATTACTGTAAATTTTTGTTTTCAGAGCATGGTGGTAGTGGTGCCTTGCAATCTTTCCAGTCCTTGGATTTGGAAATCCCACAGAGTAGACAAGGAAGAAATTTATGGCCATAACACAGTTTACAACGAGCCCATCCTACTTTGCCTTTGATGCCTGCAAGTCCCGAACGGGTAGAGAAACCTCCCTCTCCCATGCACCTCCCACAGCTCATCCAGCCACCTCCATCCCCGCACAATCCACACCAACCAAGTCCTGCACTTGGCACAGAAGAAGAAGAAGAAGAAGAAGAAGAAGAAGAAACAGGGGAAGAACTAGAGTTTTGAGTGACAACACCTTGCTGACTATCATTAAGCTTTCTTCTTGTTCTCATTCTTATCCCACTCCTTTGTGTCTGTGTCGTATATAGATTGCTCATCTGCGAAAAAAAAGAACAAAGGAAAACATAAAAAAAGAACAGAGATGGTGAGAGATTGAATTCTCAAGCAACTCGTGCATAATAAGCATCACTGCTGAAACCACCCTAAGAACAAAAACAGTGTAAGAAGAAGAAGAAGAAGGGTAAGAAGGACAGACACCATGAAGTGCTGCTGATGATGATGAGAAGCAACCATCCTTGAAGGCAAACCTCTCTTGAAGAAATCCATGGTATGGTTCAAATGGCAAAGCTAAAACCCAGCATCCTTGATATACTTGGTTGGCATCCAAACTCATAAAAATTCAGCCATTATTGAATTAACACACTCACAGAAGAAACTAGGTCAATCCTCACATCAGAAGAAGAAGATCAGTGCTCCTCTAAGCTCGGTAACGACAATCAACAATAGTCAAGCATGAATACTGGTTGACGAATGTCTTCAGGGTTTAGGGTTTTGGGTCTTGTGTTCAGGCGGTAGAGTCAGAAAGGAGAATTCCTGCAAGCCCTAAATTAGGTCCCATTTTAAGACCGATAGGTGCTTCTTTAACTCTCTTTATCTTCATTTTCAAATCTTCCTCAAAACAGATGCAGGGCTTCTTTAGTTACAGCATTATTATGATGAAAGGCATATGGAGCATGGTTTTGTTCTGAGGGTTACCATCCATGTGCAGGTAAGGCACTCCAGAGAAAGGGTTGTAATGAGGCAGAGAGGACATTCTTTGTGTTAAACACCAATGGCAGTGGCAAACAAATTCTTAAGCTACACTCAGTTTTAACAACACCACCAAGTGGCAGTGAAATTGAAAAGTGGGCTTCCTCACTGACTTTTATTGTACCAGGAAACAGAAGTTAATATTCTGCCTTGCAAAGGCAACAACAAAAAGAAGAATTCCCACTTCAGAGGTCCCTTATCTATCAAATAATGAGGTCATGTAATGCTAGCAATACTACATGGATCTGTCATGAACTGCTGGATAAACAAACAATTTCTCTTCTCATTTGCTATCTGACAGCTTTAGAAATTAGGGGTATTTGAATGACTTGATGAATAGTATTTGAGACAAATTACATCCTAGATTGCAATTTTGCATACACAAATGAAAACAATTGCTACTTTCTCAGATAGAATTAATCTGCTGTTCCAGATTCTGCATAAAGCTGAAGGCCTTGTTCTAAGGCCTTCAAGTTTACGCCATCCTCCACCAACATGCTTGTTACTCCCAATTGTGATACCTGCTCAAGTCAATAGACTGGAACTGAGATAAATCTCCACAAGTAGCAGCCTCTTCAACAACAGAAAATGCAGTCATCCACCCAAGGAAATCAAGAAGAAGAGAGAACCTGGGTAGTAAATGACAGCACATGTTAACATGTACGGTGAACAGCAGCACAATTTACTGACTCAAAAAGAGGAAAAAGTAGACTCACCGACTGTATATTGCGGCTCTCATCATCAAAGAAGAGCATAGATTTATAGGGGATGCCTGTATTCTGCCGAATCTTTTGGAAATGCTCCACTTTGTGAGTGTAGCTGGGATATATTTGCTGGTTCACAAACATGGTTGTCAGACAAGCCTACAATGCCCATGATCTCAATGCATAATAACTCTTCTTGAACCACAATCAACAATAGCCAACATGGTCAGCAGAGACAGAGCATGAGATTGAGAACAACCCCAAGTTTCATGCTCACCATGTCTGCAAAGAAGGATGGAATGCCCAGTTTGTTAAGGAAACAGTTGGCAATATCTGGTGTGGGTGTCCTGGATGCCACTGCCATTGTCACCCCCTTCTGCTTCAGTGCATTCAAGATTCCCATTGCCTCTGGATAGAGAGACGGATTCTCCTTCTTGCTTCGGCATTCACTGTGCAACACAAAGCCACAAAATGTCATTGCACAAATGCCAAAACCAATATGTGACACACACAAGGATGAAAGATCCCACTAAACAAATAGCATGAGAACAAACTAGAATCATGACGGAGAAATATATCCACTGTGAGCTGTCAGTGAAACAGGTGTTGATCCTTGATGGGATAATGTCCTTATGGCCAACTGCTGAATTGGGATCCTCCCATGGATCCCTGTCCCACTGTCAAAGAGAAAAAGACATGGCAAGGAGGCTGATGATCATTATCAAACAATTCTGTGCTTTTCATGATGTCTTTCACCATACCCATTATACGGAAAAAATTATGATTCCAAAGAGGAATACAAAGCCCCACAAAACCACCTTTTTCTTGCAGAAAAGGTGATCTTGTACAAGAAAATACTACCTAATGGATGATGTTCTATCAGAGTCAAACCAGAAATGAGAGGACACACATACTGCGTGATTGACAGAAAGCGAATTCACAAGAGTTTTTCCAAACGAAAACAGCATAGAAAAAACAACAAACTTTGTCCACAAACAAGGCAAAATTTACGCAGCCCAGCAGAAGACTGCTGAAAAAACTCAAATGTCCTCCCTGGAAGTACAAATTTGTGGCGTTCAAAATACCCAATTCAATTCAAGTCGTCTGCTGCTGCTTCTTCTTCTTCTTCTTCTTCAGAAACACAGAAAAATCACAACTCGGAAATGGGTGACAAGAAAGCTGGAAACCCAAAACATGAGCACGGTGTTAAGTGTCGAGAAAACTGACCACCAAAACGGCCATAGCGTGTAGTCAAGATCAAACACAACTAGGCGTGGCAACAGTGTGCAACTGTGCAGCAACCTCAACGCCTCCCCCATCACCTCCTCCTCCTCCTCCTTACCCATCACCCAATTGTGGACAGCAGCACATGGTGCGCCTTCTCAAAGCTTCAGGTGCTTCGTGGAGGATCCAAACCCTAAAAGTCTTTTGTCAAAAGCTTCAGGCACTTTTGTCGCGGACCAAAACCAGTGTTGGCCGGACATTTGAGTTTTCCAAATACCCGTCCGGGTAGGTTAGGTTATTTCAATTATATAACTACAAAAGGGTATTGAATAATTGGATTTTGAAAAATTAACGGACTCCACTTGGTATCAAAAAATAAAATAAAAATTAATAATTTAATTTAGTACCTAGTGATATCATGAGTGGGTGTTTTCTCCTTCAAAATGCCGTGTGAATTTCTATATGGCAATGACATGGTGCCTATGTGGTGCTTACATGGCACCTACACAACATCCATGAACATTGGGGATGCACGTTCCCAACATGGGCATTGTAAGTTCCCACTTGAGAACCTTTGTCCTTTCATGGGAACACATGTTCCCATTTTGGGTAACATTGTCTGTTCCCATACGAAAACACTAAACATTCCTAGTCTTGAGAACATTGAATTTCCCAAACATGGGGAAGGAGAATTCCCACACATGAACTCCATGTCCCGTCATGGTGATACTTAGTCCCATGGTAGGGAATAAACATTTCCACATGAAACCTCTTCTATTTGTCCATTAGCTTTGAGCTTTTGGGTATCAAAAAGCATCACATTCCAAGGACAATTTTGAACTTGAAAACAAGAATGACAAGATTGTGGTTTTTGCAACTTGGGTTGTGTTTCTTATATTGATCATCACACCAAAACAAAAAAAGGCACACCTACATTGACTTTGAGCTTTTATGTATCAAAGAATGTGTGTTAACAATAGAAAATTGTCCTATGTTAGTTATAACATCATGGGTGTTAAAAGATGGTAGTATTGTCATTGGATGATAATTATTGTTAGATGATAGAACAATTTTAAGAATATTTTTAAATGAAAGTTTTTTCTGGCGATAATTTCGTTAATATAGTGAACTACCTTCATGGGACAGAATAATCAAAAGTTAGTTATGGGAAGAATTTTAATAAAAAGTAATATTGATTACTAAAAAATATACCCTAGTATAATTTACTTAGAAAAACATCCTAGTAACTATTTAATACTAGTGGTAAATATTCTACTTATCATCTTCTATTTACTAGGGGATTAAACCATATAGGTTAATTAGTCCAAGTGGAAAAAAGATGGATGGATTTCCCTTAACTAGGATGTGTGGAAAAGGATTAGGATAAGGATATTTAGAAAGATAAGGAAATATAGGAAGATAATGATTCAACCCTTTGTGTGATGAATATCTTTGTTAAGTTCCTTATTTATCTTTCAAGTAAGAGAATTGTGAATCATTCCTTTGTATGATTCTAAATTGGATGTGGCTAAGTGAGTTCTCTTGAAGAAGAAGTGAGTTCTCTTGAAGAAGAAGTGTGTATGTGAGGTGGAAAGTATGGAAGTATCTTGTCCTTTGATTCTTGCAATGGAAAATGGTTGAAAGTATATCATATTGTTTTACTTGGAGGATGTTAGATAATGGGGGAAGGTAGTACACATTAAAATTGCATAATGTTTTGTTATGTTTTATGTAGTAGTTTATTGTTTATTGTATAAAAGCAATAGGGTATTATCTCTTTATTTTTTGTCTTTAGAATAGGAAGTACCTTCTACTATAAGACAATATCAACCATTAGAAAACAAGGAGGTAGATATGAGATTTGGGGCTTGTAAGGAAAGTAACATTGCTATACTCAACAATAGGCAACAACCACAAAGGGTTTGTAAGCAATGCAAATGGTAAGCATTAGCTACAAAGGGTCTGCATGCATTATAGATGGTAGGTAGCAACTATCAAAGGTTTGCAAGCAGTTGGGGGTTTTTTTTCAAGTTTGCCAATGATGATATGGGCATGATGATGGTTGTTGCATGAAATAATTGCTATAGGATGGTAGTTGTAGCATAAGGTAGGCAGACAAAATACAAGTTATACTTTTATGTTTTTATTTTACAACCTTTTTCCTTGACGATAATTAAGTTGTTGAATTCCAAAAATTAACAATGTGACATTTTCAATTGAGCTTCTTGAATTGGAGAATAAGAATGTGGCTTCAACATGACATGTGATTTTTAATATTATTGTTCTCTCCCCAACAATCTTGTAGTTAGTTCAAGTTTAACATGATGTTGGTTTGATGATAATGACATAGGAAACATAGGGTGTTATCTGCAATATGTTAGACATCAATATAATGTTCCCATTCCAATAAATAACATGTATGACACTTCTTGGTTCCAATTCTCCATGTCCATTAAACACATTCTATTAATGTCATATCAAAGGACCTTAAACCTCTACATATAAGCCAAACATTAACAAATATTGTTATATAACTTACATAAAAGTAGAATTTTCTATTGCACATGTAACATGACTTGAAAGTTCCTAGACCCTAAACATTCTTTAGATCTAATGTTTAATCATATGAAGCATTGAATATTGGGAACAATATTTGAAACATAGGTGTAAGATAAAACCTTCTTATGCAAAAGTTTAAGCTTTTGACATTTTCTTCACATTTGTACATAGCTATGTGGTTCATCATCCATAGAATTTACATTAGCACTTGCGTCATACTTACCTTCCTATGATACTTACCCATGTCTACTAACATCATCATAGCAAACTACATGGCACCCAAACATCATAAATCATGTCAACAATTCATGGGAGGACAAGGATCATTGGACAACAACTCCAATATTTTTTTAGTAGACAATGTGAATTGATGTGTGTAATATACATTTTGGCCTTTATAGTTAAAGCATTTGTTCTAAATCTAATAGAAATGCTTGCAAGGTGAGAATTTGTGATGATTGTTCATCAACTTTGCAAAGTTCCAATCAAGACAATACAACTTAGTTTTTGACAAACATAAACCATGTATTGACCGTGTTGTAATCTACATCTAGGTAGGTAAATAAATAGGTACATAGGTAGGTAAGTAACCAAATAAGCAAGAAGTTATTTTTATTTTATTAGAAACTTAGATAGGTAGGTAAATAAATAGGTAACTATCTAATTACCTACTTACCTACGTACTTACCTTTCTACCTACCTATCCACCTATCAACCTTATGAGTATATTTATTTACTTACATATTTAAGCTACTTATTTACCTACCTACCTACCAACATAAGTAGGTAAAAATATAAATAAATTATAAAAAGGTAATTAAAAAGGTAGATAGCCAATTAATTAAGTAGGTTAATTAGGTCAATAGGTTAGGAAAATAGGAAAGTAGGTGAGTAGGGTAAGTGGGTAAAATAGGTAGGCCTAAGCTAGGTAGGATTTTTTTAGGAGGATTTTTTTTTTGGGGTTCAATTATTTTTAGGGTTAAGGTTTTTTATTTGTTCATCCCAAATGACATTTGCGATTATAATGTTTCTAATGCACACCTAATTATATAGTTTACACCATTGAAGTTGAGGAGCAAAATTAATATGGGATATTTTTTTATTTGCAACCTAGTCACATATTAGGTTTCCCATATCTTTTGTCCTCCATTTTAATTTTGTGGACTATATAAAGAAATGTACATGAAACATTGAAAAAACATGACAAAAGGGTCTAAGTACAGTCAGGGTACCCATTTGAAACATAAGGACTCACTCCTAGGACCCCCAAATTCACTTTTTTGTCATAAAACCTTTGACATGTCCTAGGTTTCCTTTTTTTTTCATGTCAAATGAAATAAATTTGCTCCAAAATTTATATGGGCATCTAAAATGTCTATTTTTTTCACTTATGAATGTAATAATAATAATAATAATAAATCCAATGTGGGCCATGTTCTATCAATGGCCCAAATCCCAAAAAAATCACTTTTTGAAATTTTGTACATTGCAATAAAGCATTTTGTTCTTGTCACAATTAAACATTTTATATACATTAGAAACTAAGGTGTCTGTGGTAAAAGTCTTGAAGCAAAATAATTTGTTTAGGCATTCCTTATGGGTCCTTAAACTTCTTTTTTTCACGAAACAAAATCCTAGAAAGTTATTTACAACTTGTTAGGAATCTTTAAACTTGTTCAAATTTGAAGTTCTATGCATAAAATAATACTTTAATCATTTATGTTTTTATGAAGAAACACAATTTCAATGTGAATGTGCTATTAAGTTTCAACAACATGTTCAAATGAGGGGGGTCCATTAGATATAAAATGAAATAGTCTTTTTTGATACCCCAATTGTATTTGAACCCAAAATTAAAAGAAAATGTCAATTGGAATGAACCAATCAAAGAGACTCGATTATGTAGGTTAAACCTAAAATGAAATAGAAATATCTACCAACTATTTATTGAACCTACCTACCTATCTACTTATATAACATACCTATTTAAGTAGGTAGGTAGGTAAGTAGCAAGCTACCTAACCTACTTACTTATATATTTGTTTAGAATATATTTTGACCACAATTCAGTTAGTATGCCACATGAAATTTTTATTGCACCATGTGTCACAATCTAAAACCATCCATGATATATAATGTAGATTTAATTTCATATTGTAAAATTCATTTTTGCGAAAATTTAATTATCATGCCACATAACATAAGTCAATTGGGCCACGTGTGTCATTAGGTTCCATTTAAAACAAACGACCAAAATTAAGCTTGTATTTTTTATTTTTTATTTTTGGAAATTTAGTTATGTTGCCATGTGGGAGCTAATAATTGGTCTATAATGCAATGGTAAAATAATGAAAAGTAGTCACAAGGGATATGGTTGGTTAGTGGATGAAAACATGTTTGTTGACCATATATTTCATCCCTTGGTTGTGTTGACATCACAATGAGGTCAACATTTGCAACTATAGGTTGCATGCAACTAAATTTATACAACTAATGGAATTATAATTATAATTATTGGTTGCAATGATTTTGTAGTTGCATTTTGGTGGAAACTCATGTGTCCACAATAGTCCATGGTAAGGACTTTAACCTTGTGGCAAATGGTTCCTTTTATTGTGATTACACCCCAATGCTCAAAGCCTCAATTTCATTGTTTTGTGGTATCATGGTGGTTTCATATTCATTTTGAGCTCCTTGCACACATATTGTATATGGAGATGCACATTAATGGCACCTTCAAAAGACTTGTAGACCTTTATAAATGATCCTTCATGTAAGCATGGTTATTCATTCATAGTCTTTGCATTAGGATGAATGATGACAACAAATGTGCCATTATCAAGAATGTATGGAATTGGGGTTAGTTGTAGACTTGTGCATTTGTATTTCTCCCATTCCATAATTGGGTTGATTTTTTCATCCACTATTGTGTATCTTGGCATAATTGTGCATATTCATCAATTTGCAATTCATTTTCTTCAAGTTGACATATAATGGGTGGAGGGTTCTTGTGCACCACACCCATTATGACATGTGAATTATCTTCAAATTTTTTGTTAGCCACCAATTGTATTCTTCAAGGTATTGTTCATTGCCATGATGCATGGCCATCCCATCATCCACATAGGTCTTAACCTCCTCCAACCATCAAACCAATGCTTCCTTTTGCATTGACAAATAATTAGACCTTAGGTGAAAATACCATTTTTAGCAAAAAAAATCACTAATTCATGCCATAAGTGCGAAAATATGTTAATGTTTGGGTATTTGGTATTGGGGTTTGATTAAGCATCAGGTTTATTTTTCTCCCCCTTCAACATTATGTACATTAGACCTTTGGAATTTAAATTGCAAAATCTTTAAAAGGAGTCCTGAGGGAAATAAATGAGAATGATTTTTAAAGTACAAAAAAGGCTACAAACACACTAAAAGGATTAAGGGCATCAAGGTCAAAGTCCTTTCTAAATACTACATTTGACATATGGCATTCATGTATTGGTCTATCCCTTTAATTAAAAATAGCATTTTTATTCCTAATTTATAGTTGTATGTTAAATATAATTACTTTTTGCTACATCTCCACATCTTTGTATACAACATATATGTTATGCATCCATGCTTTGAATAACATCAAAATGAATTTTTTTTGTCAAATACACATTCTCAAAATTCATAACTCTCATGGTCAAAAGCACGTTTGAAACAAATGCACTCAAGTCCTTTTGTTTTTTATTCATCAATATTAAAATCCTTTCCAATTTTGAGATGGAACATAACACATTTGAAAATGAAAAAAGATGTTTGAAAAATCAGATTGTCCATAGTTTTTTTTTGAACATTGAAACTTTGCAAGCAATGGAACCTAAAAATAAAAATAAAAATCCAATTTATTATGCTCCCCTTGTGATTTATCAAAAATAATAAATGACAATTTTTAGTACTATCCACACATAGTGTGACTCCTTTTGCTATGTTTGCACCATTTATCGACAATAGCTCACCAAATGTGTCCACCAATTAAAACAACATGCCAGGTTTGGGGAGTGGCAAGAAACATCAATAAAGTAAAAAAAAAATGTGAATAATGGGAGAACATTAGGGGACTACAATGTCATGTTTTAACAATGTTGGGTAAACAACAAAAAATAGTCCCCTAGTGTTTCTCATCATCCCTTGATGTCCACCAACATCCCCTTATCATACCATCTTGTACATTGATATTCTTGACATTTCTTGTCATCCCCCATCATCCCCCAATGTTCCCATATGTCCTTTGTTGCCCATTGTTGTCCTTTCAACATCCCTTGCTATCTTTTGTCATCCCCTATTGTTTCATGCACCTCTTCTTTGTCACCCCCTATTGTCTCATGCACCCCTTCTTTGTCACCAATGCACCCTAATCCTAGATGAGACATCCCCTAAACTAAAAAAATCTTTATCGAAAGTTAAAATTTACTAGGGATGCCCTATTCAAAAGATCTCCTTTATGTTTGAAGGACATCCTAGGGAATTTATTTATTTTTAACCATTGTAGGATCCTATAGGATGAAGGTTCAATTCCCCTTCAAGTTGTTCCACTTCACTTGCAAAGTTAGCAATGTTGTGTGTATATCAACAAGGGTGCAATTCTAGCACACACTTTCAATCTTTAGATTGTGTGTACCTCATAATTTTCTAGTGAGTAATTAGGGTTTTGTTGATGATCAACTAAGCTTGATTGATGTTTCATAATTACCTTCTTTGAAATGGTCATTCATTAAATCATATTCTTTGAGTCATGTGGACAAAAATGCAACTAAAAATATATTCTTGTAACATTTGAGAATATTAATTGCCTATTATTTGCTAGTTTTTTTTCTAGAATATGTGTCGTAATTGATGTCATTGATATTTGAAATTGTTGGTACTGAATTTCAACATCATGCAATTGTTGTGTTCTTGTAAAGGACAATCCCATTTTTTGGGCTAGTTTTTTGTTAAATGTAATGAGGTTTGTTGGGTGGCTTTGTGTAAGAATCCTAGCATAATGTGACTAATCCATCAATTGTCTATGTACATAGTGTTATTACATATGTGCAAATAATGGCAAAAATGTTGTGTTGGATCATATTGGGGGTTGCATAGTTGATCTTACAAGTTACAAAGCTTTGATGAATTCTATAAATGGGTCTAAACACACTCAAGGGAACCAATTGATTATTGAATCCAAGGACTAGAAATCCTTTTGGAATCCTTTTGATTTTTTCATAAAAAAGATTTTTTTTTTTTTTTGGGCAACTTGTTACTAAATATGCATAGAGTTGCCTTAATATAACACATGTTGTGTTTTAATCATTGTTAAATAAATATGAAATCTCAAAAGTTTGCAAATATGCAATTCTATTTTGAAAAGTGATCATGATTTCAAATCATACCAAAATATGTTAGCTACTTCGAGGTTTAAGGTTTTATATTATAAACTACAACTTTTTAAATATATGTCATGCACATTACATCCCATTTACAAGTGGTAAATGTTTTTTGACATTATGAGATTTTGGAACATACTTTGTATTTCTATTTTTTTTTTCAAATTCCACATTTTTTAATGTTGTGAACGTTTTTTGAGTTTTTTTCAATATTGTTACCATCATATTTTTTTTATTGTGAGAATTCTTAGTTTAAGGGTTATTATTAAATGAATTTTTTGTCCAAGTACAAAAGTCTTTTACCAAAACCAAAACTTAAAATTAAAGCAAATGAAAAATTATTTTGAATTCCTCAATAATCGTTTAACACAACTTAAATTTCCATGATTATCATGATTTTCACATGGTAATGCATAATTAGATATATAAAATTTGACAAGGTTTTTGGCCCCTATTATTGTGATCACACCTAAATGATATGTTTGCTCTTAAATAATTCATTTGTGGAATACCCATATGAACATTCACATTTTTCCATTATATGTTGTCAATTTCAAGTTGCTTTTAACATGGCATGGTAACCTTTTGCATTGGCATGTTATTTTTCTTCTACAAATGTTCAATTTGGTCTTTCTGTGTTTTGATTACAACTATAAAAATCTCATTTTGTTTTAGATATTGAATGCAACATAACCATTGAATTGAAGATATTCATGCATAACATATGTTGGAAGATATCTAGAATCTTGTAGATTCATACGAAGTTCTAGTGATATTTTCATGTGCTTATAATGAAGTGTGTTCTAAGTTTATATCTTTTGATTATCACTTTTTCTAGTAGCATTTTCAATCAATCATGTAGGATGGGTCTTGATTTTTGGGCAACATAATCCCATACCTTATCATCAATCTAAATTGTTTTGGATATAGAATACTATGCTTATATGCAATACAATCACCCTTCTTGGTAGTAATCCTAATAACTATTGAGCTCAAAAGAAATTCAATGTGATTAGGAGTTGAAAAAGATTTAAGCTTCCTTTCCTTTTCAAGGCCTTCCACCTTGTGTGCCATTGCAAATTGTTTGGTTAATGCTTCAATCCTAGGATTTCTATAAACAACCAAACTGGTTTCTTTGCATGATTATTTCCAACATGTGTGATCTACTACTCAAGCTAGAAATTGTAAGCCTAATGAGCATAAAAAATTAGCCAAATGGTTTTTTTAATAAAAATTTCCTTACAACCTTTTGGTTAAAAGTTTCAAGCCTTTGAAATTTTGATACGATTTGTTTTTTCATCAAGTTTATCCAATGAACATGTATTTGCATTGAGGGAAACATGATTTTCTTGTACAAAAAGTTTAAAATCAATCACATGATTTTAAACATTGTTCCTTTTGATTACTTTTTTAAAAAATAAATAAAACTATTCATATAGTTAGTTTAAAAGACTCAAAAAAACATTTCCATCTAGTGTCCTTGAACTATTTTAAAATAATTTTATTGATTTAACAAGACATCATTATTAATTGGCATACACCAACCCATTACAATTATTATCATCTAAATAGATTAAAAATCCAAAGTTGGATTTTGGAGTTTTTTTATTAAACATTCCTTTTCTAGAACCCCAATTGTGAATTAGACCAACCCAACACTTGTCCAATCTTTTGTCAAGCCATTGCCATGTGATTGTTGAAAAACCTCATTAGTTGTGAGACTTTTATAGTTTTTTAGAATAAATTCACATTG
>Ga0209208_10001956_pt1 | contig 29448 bp, 10 predicted proteins | sample S1TSphfallax_3_FD_187694 | JGI IMG/M metagenome (GOLD analysis project Ga0209208, IMG submission 187694) | Host-associated microbial communities from peat moss isolated from Minnesota, USA - S1T2_Fd - Sphagnum fallax MG (SPAdes) (version 2) | ecosystem: Host-associated > Plants > Peat moss >...
TGTGTTTATGGAAATGTTGACACAAATGTAATTTGCCATATGTGCAAAATGAATTATGTAACACATATGGACCAAATTATTACATGAATGAATTTATGTTCATGAAATATGCATATATGGAAAATGAATTTCTTGCCAAAAAGATCATGACTTTGATGAATTTGACAACATGGATGATAATATCACATGTTTGAAATTTGACAACATGGGTGAAATAAAAAATTTGGATGACAATTTTTCATCATATATATTTGTTGAAGAAGAGATTTTATACGCCTATCTAGAAATATTGGACGATGTTGAGGCCACATCACTTCATCCATATTTGAAATGCTAATCTAAATCTTATGACTTTAAGCTTTTGTTAAAACTCATGGCTTGTTTGCTCCATTTGTATTTGAGATCTTGAATGGCATTTTGAGATCTTGCCATATCATGTTTTTCTGGACTTTATTCATTTTGCAATTGGTGAAAAAAAAAATTCGTCCCTAAAAAAATTATTTGAAATATGGCATATGTTATCTTTCCACATGATGTACAAGTCATGCTAGTGTGCCACTATTATTAATGGTGAAGGTTATTGTAACAATTGGTGATTGATTCCTATAAATAACTTCTAACCATATTCAATGTCATTTGATTTTCAAACAATGATTGTGGAATTTTTCCATAATCAAATAAATTTGTTTTTTTTCACAAAGCTATCAATCACATGATTTGCTCGAACCACTTTGTGTGCTAATGCTTCCATTATATCATTATTAGTTATTATTTCAGTAATTTATTTTTTTATTTATGAATAATGAGTTAATAAAGTAAAAATACATGATTTTTTTATTTAGTTATTTAAACAGTTGGTTAGTTAGTTACTTATCTATTTAGTTACATAATTAAAAAAACAAAAAAAAAGTACAAAAGATATGAGATAATCTTTTTAGTTGCAACCTAATTTGTAACTAAGTTGCAACTTCAATTTTTACCCCATATGTTTTGTCCTCCACTTCCATCTTGAGAACTATATAATGAGGAGGTTTTATCCTACATTTGCACATATAAAAACACATATTAAAAAACACATGTTAATTGGGATGAGCCATAGGAGTTTAACCCTTTAAAAAGTTTAACCCCAAAAGTTAAACCTAAAAAAAAATTAAATACTTTCCTACCTCCTTAACCCACCTACCTACCTACATATTCATTTTTTAATTCATGTTGACCAAAATCCAAAAATGCCACATGGCATATTGGTTTTACGCCATGTGTCACAATCTAAAACCATTTAAATTAAACAATGAGGATCCATTATCTATTTTTAAATTTTTTTTCTAAAAGCCTTTTTCAATTGCCACATTTAATTATGCAAATTGCTAAATTTTATGGTAATATATGGATGGTATACAATAATATAAATATGGTGAAGTATTTGTTGACCATTGACTTCATCCACACTTGCAAGTAGTGTGTAATGCAACTTGTTTAATTCAACTAAGCAATTTTTGGTAGTAAATTCCTTTTGTAACTAGAAAATAGTTGCAAATGGTAGTTGTTTTTTTCTAGTTTTCTTCTAGTGATTGTGCATTAAACTTAACATGGCTTGTTATAACAAATCTTTGAAGTTGTAACACACACGCATGATTTTTTTATTAATGAACATAAGTACTTCAATGGGTTGTCATGCAACTTGAACATGATAGGAATTTTTTCATTCCACTTGATAATAAAATGAAAATGATTAAACAACTTGGGCCTTCACTAGATGCTAAATTCCTTTGAATAATACTATGAACTTGAAACTAGTTCAACTAAACATCATTATTAGCTTTTGAGTTCAATTAACAACTTGTGAAATAGGAACAAGTTGTAGTTTAAACATGCAATTTGCATAAGATGAAATATTGATTCATAAGATTTTTGGTGAAAGCAAAGAAAAGTGGATTGTTCATGATCCTTGTAGCATAAATGGAAAGTGGCCATCAAATAAACCTTGGTACATTAAATTCAGAAATATTATTTAGTTCACTAATTACTATGAACATGTTATTTTTTTTTTCAAACTATATTTTAAAACCATGTGTTTAAAGCAAGTTTAAATAAATTCAATGAAATTTAGGCAAATGTCACTACTTACAAAATAGTTTACAAATAGATGAAATATTGAAATTTTCTATTTCAAATTAATGGCATGTAGAAAAATGTATTTGTAAACTTTCAACTTTATCATAAATTATAATCAAAATGTATCTGACCTTTAATGTTAAATCAGAAAAGAACATAATATTCATTAATTAATTTTATTTACATTTACTACCTACTTTTATTATATAGTAAAGTTCCTTAGATTTTATATTTAACTTAACACAAACTCAATGGAGGTTTGAGTGTTTTCAAAACAAGACTTTAAAGTGTTTTGAATCCAATTTCTTATGTTTATGTTAAAAATTACCATATTTAGAAACAAGATTTCGAATTAACATACTTTTTGGTTTATTTTTTCATGATTGGACCCTTTGGCATTGTCACAAGCATCAATGACTACACCAAAATAACCTTAGTTGTTGACAATATATCACCTCAAATAATCAAATAACATGTGACAAACATGGAAAGATGGCATAACTAAAATCGTACTAAGAAATGATAACAAGGAGTTTGATGAACAATTTTGTTGTCTAGTGAAATACACTTTCACAAGGCTATGTTTTTTGAGCATTCATTAACCATTTAAGTAATCTAAACTATGTTTTAGTTCTTTGTTAATGGACACAAGGAATCTAGATTGTCATGTGCAACCCACTATTTTAAAATAGAAAACATGGTTCCAAATTTAGCCATACATAAGTTTACACTCAAATGAAGCTTGAACACATGTCATGCTAACATTTTGTTCAACCACATTTTCTTGCAAAAAAAATAAAATGCTAAAAGATAAAACATACCTAGCGCATCATCTAAGAAATTTGGGCGTGGTTTGCCCTTATCCCTATAACACAAATTATCATGAAGGACTTAACACCATCTTTATGATGCTTCATTGACTATTGTGTGGACACTATCCCATGCAACATGTGTGTAACACAAACATTCATTCACAACATACAACATCAACCAATTTGTGGCACCACATCATAAGAGTGTTTTAACCATCTTCAACCCCTCTCACCTATCTTATGAGGTAAATTGCTTTGTTACTTGCAACCTCTTGTTCAATTATTTTGCAACCAACACATTCAACACTTCAAACTTATGTTCCTTGGAAAATTAAGAAATATATTCACAAACAAAAGGTTTACAACCCCATGGACAATGAAGGACTTAAACAAAATAAAAAGGGAAAAAGGACTTCAAAAGCAAAGAATTGGCTATCAAAAGGTTTTAAAACATTGTAATATATTAAAATTCCAATGCACATTTGCATGTCAAAATTTACATGTCTTTTGACCTATCATGATAAGTGCATATCATTTGCATGCAACATGTAGGTACAAGAAAGTGTTTTAAAAAATTGAAAACATCACTCTAAACAATCTCATTGGCTAATTTTTTTGCCTTGCACCTAGGCAAATGCCTATTCCACAAACCTTATATATATGTTATCTACATTAATAATTTAACCTGTGTTTGAATATAAACATACTTGAAAAACCATGCACCCATTTTATAAATATTGATTTGTTGAGGGGTTCCAAAACTTGTTTAGTGATTTTTGGTGGAAAAAAATTGTTTTTCATGTTTAAAATGTGGGTTTTCAACAAAATTTTGCCACTTTTTGCAATATTCTATAATTTGAAAAAGTAATATCGGTTTCACTAATCATGAACTACTTGAAGAATAGTTCATGATAAGTTATTTAATTGTGTTTATAGAATTACAATTTTTTGCCAATTTTAATATTAAAAAAAAAATCACATTGTGGCTCGTTGGCTTTTACATTGGATTGTAACAGCCAACTCCTATGTTGTGTCCTTCACACCCCCACCCCAAAAATTTAATCAAATCAAATTAATATATTATACACATCTCAATATCCTTTTCTAATGAAACTATTGATACAATAAAAACATTCATACAATAAGTTTAATGTTAATCAATGATATACTTTTTGCAATATGCTTTTTGATTTTATATGTGTCAAATTGACATGTAGGAATCCATACATCAAGGTACAACATTGGTATACACTTAATTTGCAAAGAATTGATTCCAAATGTTAAAGCCATTCAAATTGTTCCAACAAAAATGATGTAAAAATAAATGTAGAAAAAGAAAAACCAAACAAAATGTCAAATCCCTATCATTTAAACATAGACAAACCTAAAATACCCATGTATCACACTTGATGGCAATGCAAACATGATCTGATTGGCAAGGATTATATAATTTAACTTGTGTTTAAATTAATGTTACCAAGTTCAAGGTATTGGGTAGCTTCAAGTCTAGATTCTAAGTTAGGTTTTGGTATATCCAAATTAGAGGTTTATAATTGTGATGAAATTACATTGGATTTAGACCATGGAATCATTTTTTGTTAGACTAGGTTGTAGTCCCTCTTTAAATAGGTCCTTGGGTTATCGAGTCATATAAGGACACAACTTTTTAAAAGTGCAAAAATCAATTTTTTTTATTGTACGACAATTTAACTTTAGGAAAACCTTATGGGGTAAATTGTGGTGGTGTTGAACACATAATATCACCAAACACAAATGAAAAAAAGGTTTCAATGATATGTGTTCTGTAATTAGGGAACTACCATTAGTCTAATGATTTAATGTTAGGTGGCGACCAACTCATTGGTTCCCCTTCTCCCAGAAAACAAACCAAAAAAAATCTACTCCTTTGCCCCCACCCCAAAAAAGAAAAATAACTACCTTTTCACTATGTGTTTGCTTGTTTCATTAATTGTCAAGATTTGTTTTCCTAGCAATGTTCTTCCCCGATTTTCTCCTACATTGAAATACCCAACTTCCATGAATGTGGATACTCTTTAAGGCAAGTTATTAGTTTTAGGTAGGATAAAAACACATTCTACAGTGTACCAAAAGTAACACTTAATAGTTCGTTTTGAAGGTTGATTTCCTTTGCATTTTAAGCCCAAAGAATTGGTTTGATTCTCAATTTGGTTAAAATGATGTTAAATTTATATCCAAGTTCATACCACCATATTTAAACCTTTTTTAATACATTTATGGGACATTTGTTAAAGATTGGCCTTGAAAAATATCTAACTAAATATTGAAATGGATTTTGTTTCAAAATCCCAAGAAATAACCTATATGGAAAAATCCATTTTGATATTTCAATTGATGTTTTTGAGTAAAGGGAATGAAAGACATAAACACTCCAAGAATGGATGTATTTTGAAATGTTTCAATAACAATGACATTTCCTTCACCTTTAAATTTTCATTTCTAAAAATAAAAATAATTATAATGATAAAACCAAATATTAAATCTTTATCAATATAAAAATATTTTGGAAAAAAATGTTTATTGTTAATAACAATTACAATGTTGGAAAAGAACTGTCTATCACATGATTAAGATATTTTAAAATGATAGTAACATACACCATAAAATTGGAATTAATAAATATATCAATCAATATCTATGTATCTAGGATCAATCATGGTAGCAAATTATTTTAGATGTGTGTTGATTTCTATTATAGTAAAATTTCTTCATGTGAATATGTGCACCATTTTTAACATGCACCATATTTGGTGCATATATTGGCAAAAACATTTAAGGTCTTCAATTGTGCTTGTATTACAAGTATACATTGCATACTGTTGATGATGGATGAAGTTCATCCATGAATATTATGATGTGACATTAAAGTCCAATATTCTTCACCTTACCCATTCCACATCATAATTTGAGTCCTTTTCAATCCTTGTAAAATGTTCTCAACTTGTCCTTGCATGCAAAATGGTTGTGGTAATAGGGACTAGACTATTTATTTGATATAATTACATTTAAAAAATAAATCCACTTATTTATAGCAAATTCGAAATTGTCTTTAGGGTCAACCTAATTAAGATTGGCTATAATCACATCCCATTGAACTTTTGCAAGTGTCATCACCTTTTCAAATTCATAGTTTGGTTGGTGGGGGTTTTTAACTTGGATCATTGTACCTTCATTCAAAGTCATTATGTTAACTCTCCACTTTCCCTTATTCTTGTGTTGATTGCTTTCATTAAATGTTGGCAACAAAATTGATTATGGATCCAATGAATATCACACTTGATTAGGTTATACGTAATACCAAGAGTGATTTGAAATCAATTGAAAGCACACATAATCTTAATGTTTTGACACAATCTTTTGAATTTTGAATTGATGAAGAGCATGATCATACAAACTATTTGAATGAAAATGCAAATTGTTTATATTTACCATCGATGTCAATGTCAATAACTAGCTTTGAATGAATAATTTGCTTCATTATTGTATATTCTCCTTCATCAAAATAGTTCATAAGTCTCATTTGAACTTGTTCTTGTGATAATCCATTTCACTTCTTGTATTCATATGCAAATTGAATGAGATTGTGATGGCATCCATGGTGTGTGACATGTTAGACATGAATGTAGGCAAGAACATAACATTTTACTTACATGTTATGATTTAAATTAACCTTAGTTAAAAACTATAATGGAATTTTACAAACATCACCATGATTGTTTTAAAATCATTGTTGCATAGAGTTTCAAATTATTATTCCATATCACATAAAAGGATTCATTTATGTGAGGCTAACATGTGAAGTCTTTCCACAATAAAGAAAATATAACAAAATAATGAATCTAGTCAATCCTAGATGGATTTTACAATTCATAATAGATCATTCATTACAAGACAAACTACAAAAATTATAAATATGAAATTTATCTCATAATTTATTTGTACAATTACATATATGAGTTTATACCACCATAATTTAAACCATTCTTAACAAAATTTATTAAATGTTAGTTTTTGAAAATTATGCAATTACAATAAAATGAGTTAAAGGAGGTGTTGAATATACAATTTTAAGGTACCATTTCTATTTTTAGAACTAATTATATATAACATTAAGCAAAATAAATAAGTATTTTCTAACATTTTGCTCATTTACTCATGAAATTATAATCCCATGATTTTGGAATCATTGAATGGTATTATGAGATTTTTTTTCATATGCAAAACACTTATTGAACAATGCTTAAATATAATGCATAATACGAACATGTTTCTTGTTACTCAAACTTCAATTGAATGATTTCAAAATTTATTGTGAGCTTTCATATACTTCACAAAAAGAGGGCCACATGTACTAAATTAGTCAAAAGAAATTTATATTTTTGTATTGAGCATTTGCATGGTTTGGTGTAAATAGATGGAGTAAAATTGGAAGTACATATAGTATCAAAAGTAATAACATGTAAAATTTTATTCATTTTGAATTATTATAGGAATCATATATAATTGATTTATGTTTTAATAATAATAAATAAATAAATTCAAAATGACTATGAAATTGATTCATAATTATGTTTTATGTAAATTTACCAATTATAATTTTATAAAGGTTGCTTTAAACACCATGTTTGATAACAATCATAAAATAATATACCATTTTTTCCTTAATTTCACACAAGTTTCATTTTTTTCTTATAGAATGATAGGAACAACATTTAGCCCAATTACATTTGCACTAAAAGAACATTTTATAATAGATAAAAAGGTCATAATCATCAATCTTAAATCATAATATATTATCCTACCAAATATTTACATGTCATTTAATTTAGACTTCATGGCTTTAAACAAATTGAAATTTTTATTGGAGATTTTTTTAATGGTTGTTTCTTTGTATATGAAAAAATTCATGGCAAATTTCCCATTGAAATCAATATTTTTTTGTCCTTTCTATTGCATTATGGTGTTATGATGAAAAATTGTAATTTGAAAGTGCAACTCAATTAAAAATTGAATTATTCATATGTGCACCAATTTCACAACATAACAAGAGTTTAGGATGTTTTCCACCTTTAATTGCACATTTCCATCACAAAATCTTTTCCACATATTTGGTTCAAGCCACATAAAAAATGAGTTGTAAATAAATTTGTCAAAATGCAGCTTCTTTGTGTCTACACCATACCATGCAAACATTATTTTATAACCTTGTTACATACTCAATTTAAATTATTTCTGAATTTCTTTAATGACTAAGATAATTCACAATTCATGATCATGGCTAAACACAAATTCACCTATTTGATTATAATATAGGGCTTGATGTAAGAATTCTAGATGTTTATTATATTATGAGTCATATTTGGTCTCAAAATTTATATCCAATTTGAAATTTTTGGCATCATATGACCAATAAAAAAAGGCCATATGTTTAATGCAATCATTGGAAAATAATTTAAATTGTACTATGTATGGCTCCCTTTTGTGTGCATAATATAACCTTTCAAAAGTTCATAATTCTAAGTATTAAAAATGAAAGCATGTGAAGAATTGCATAGATATCATTAGTGCATTTCATTATTTGAAAACTTTCACATGAAGCTAGGAAATATTAGTGGTCCATATGATAATTTGAATAGAGAATCATTTTATGAGTGGTTCATCCCAAGAGGCAAATAAAAGAAGATTTAAAAGGTGATATAGGAAAGACGACTTCCATCATTGTAGAAGCAACATTTTCAATTTTAGGAAGAACAACATGCTCCAAAAAATAGATGAACTCATTAACATGTTGAAAAACACATGAGTTGCTAGACAAGGTCTTTCTACACCTATTGTACAAATTCAAACCCGCATATATGCGGAAAGCTATGGATGAAATTACATGAAAGATGTTAATACATATTAACCTAGTGTTAAAACTTAACCTCATTACAATCCATTTGGATTTAGAAATTGGTTGAAATTTGACCATCAATATCTAAACTAAGAACCTACCAAGATGGACATAACTTACACATTTTGATTACATGTCTTGAAAACTTCAATCAAATGTAAACAAAATTGAGTCAAAATTAGTTTGAAATTAGACCAAAATCAATTAAAAATCATATCAATTATAGATTTTTTAATATAATAAATATACTATATTTCAAATATTTTTTATATATTTATTGACCTAGATCGCACTAGGATGGCCATAGCAAAACATATTGAATAGATGATTTGAAAACTTCAATCATCTATTTAATTGCACTTCTTAATTCCCCTCCCCACCCCAAAGGTGTTGGCTCCATATCCTACTTAAACTATGGATTTCATCCATAGAATCTAGGGGATATATGAATGCTAAATATTTGACCTTTTAAAGGATTTTACAAAACAAGGAGCATTGTAACGGATAATAAATTCCAAAAGAACCACTTCAAATTTTGGTCTTATTAGGAAATACCACCAACATGGGATCAAGAAGTTACGCCATGGCAAATAGGTTTGCTTACTTTATCATAATATACAACATTCATGTGTACCAATATGGATCAAACCATGGGTGATAGTTGGAGCTAAATACAATTTAGTTTTAAGGATAAAATACAATAGACAAATCGTAACAATTATTTCATCTTCTATTGATAATCAATGTTACCTTTGCAAATTGTGTTTCGAAGGGCAACCAACTATACAATAATCCAATCCTACCCATGTAAGAAGGTATAATACATTGTACTTAGTTGGTTTTCATTTCACCTACAACTACAATCTTCAATCTAATTTGGAAACTACATTAAACAATTCTTGAACACATCTTCATATCTACCAAAGAGTTGAAGTGGAAACACTTGCCTTGCCATAAGACCATAGTATGATTTGATTAATTGTGAGTCAATTCATAAAAGTAAATCACTTTTAGAATCAGTGAAGTTGAAAATTTCAAATGTGTGCCTCATCTTCATTCCAACAAATTGCATTAGACAAATTTTCAGCATCACTAGGAGAAAAATGCCCTTTTTTACTAGCAAGTTTTTGATTGCATGTTGTTTTCAACTATATTTCAACTATTATTTTCATTATTTACAAAAAAATTCCACTTGGATGACTATATTACCAAATAAGTTGAGTCATCTACTAAGTTTGTAAGCATATAAACATTGACTAGCAAATGGGGTTGACCTCCAAAATATTTTTTATCCCCAATTTATAAAAAGTTGATTTGAGTATAGTCAACTAAGTATTGGCAAGTGCCTCTCATGTCATTGCTAGTGGTCCATGTGATGATGTGGCTAAACACAAGTCACCCATTTCACCATTTGTTTTGGGTGGATGAAAAAATGACAAATGCATGGATGAAATGTTGTGTATGTGTTGCAACCTTAAAGTGTGATTTTCTTTCCCAACTTTGTTTCAACTTTACCAAAAGCTTAGATTATGTGAAATAAATAGGCGCATCATTAGTGACATGTAGGTTCTACTTGGGGGAAAACATTTTTAGTAAAAGTTTGGCATTATGTGCATCAAAGAAGATATTGTTTGGGGTATTATCTGAGGGAACATTAAAAGTTCCTGCCCATATGTATTATGTTGTATATTTTTAATACTTAATGTACATATATTATATATTTTTAATATTTAATTATTGTTAATGCATATCCTATATTAGTTATATTTGGATTTTGAGAAAAAAATGTAATCTTACTATAAAATTTATTGAATTATTTAAACCCAAGAACTAGTATATGGGGCCCTATGTTTTGAGTCACAAGTTTTATGATTCCAAAAGGATTATTCTCCCTTGGGGTTTCTCATGTTTTGGTTATTTAAACAACTAAGGCCTCATGATGTTTGTTATTGTTGGAAGGAGTATTAGGCTGAAAGGGTTCATTGCTTGGACATGCTACCCATACATTACTTCATAGATGACCATGCAAATATTGCAAGCTCACATGTGAATATTGGTTCAATGACCCATTATTCTAATGTGATTAGAAGTGTAGAAAGGGTAAGTCTATTAACTTGATGTAACCATGAGTATATATTCAAGTTTATACATGCATACCTTACATGACTGGTAATCTTTTTGCCATTCATTTATTTTCCTACTTGGTTAGTAAATATTTCAAACTCCATATGTCAAGTTAATCTACCTGGTTAGTATATATTTTAGGTTTACCCTTATTCAAGGAGGGAATCCTTTTTTTCCTAAAGTGGGAAAAAAAAAGATATATGCCAAAATCATTGTATAATATACATGCATTTGCATATTTTGTGATGCATGTGATTATGATGAATTTGTTTCAAGTCATGGTGACTAAATATTAAATACATTTTCATTTACATTAATTATGTCAAAAAAATTCTTACCATATGCTCTTCGAACCCTTTTAGATTTTAACATCATTTGGCATCCATCATAGGAATGCTGCGAGTGTATTTTTAATGCTATTGATCGGTTTCATTTTATTTTTGTATATATTTTTGTAGCATGTTTGAAAATATTTCACATGTTTATGGTTTGTAACCTAGTGAGTAGAAAAGGAAGCTAGGTACCAAAAGTACAAAGGGGTTTTTTTTTTAAAAAAAAAATTATTGAGGTAAAAATGAGCCCAAGTGGCCACAAAAAAAAATCTAAAATCGCCATATTTAGAGAACAAGTCTCCAAATTATAGGAAGAATCCTAAAATTTTCTACTATTTCCTCCTCTGACTTGTAGCCAAATTTGGTTAAGTCCTCTTGTGCATGATCACCAACTTGCAAACATAAAACACAGCAAATCTGGTAGTGGGCAACTACCAGATTGGGGAATGCCAGTGACAGAGGTTAGAGCTCTTGTCATCTGCAATCAGCTATCAACGGCAGCTGACTCATGTACATTCATTCATTCATTCATTGTCAGGCCTGCCAACTCAACTGCTGCTTGACTGACTGCCATGTGATAATGGACTCACTTCACAAGTTGTGCTTCATCAAGACATGGAAACAAACACTTTCCCACCCAATTTGCAACAGTGTGAAATTCATAAACAAAAAGTTTGCAAAGACATGGAAATGGGTGGGGTTGGATTTCATGGAAACAAACACTTTCCCACCCATTTGCAACAGTGAAACTCATTAACAAAAAGGTTGCAAAGACATGGAAATGGGTGGGGTTGGATTTCATGGAAACAAACCCCATGTATAAGTTGGTTCCTTCCTGTCCTCTCTCTCTCTCTCTCATATGTGAAGTAAGCAGTCATTGGAACACTTTCACTTTTGTACTACGTCTCTAGTTGAATAGTTGAAGAGCAGGTTCAACACAAAATATATAAATTATATTTTTAGACATGCTGAAATTTTCAAAAGATCTATTGGTTGAAATGAAATCTTCAAAATTAAGTAACTATTTGGCAGAGACCCAATGAACCTGCTATTCAACTATGGTATGTACTGACTTTGGTGTGCATTCCATGGCCGTAGTATTGGTAATGAGATGGCTCGACTAACACTAATATTGAATCACAAACAAGTTGTTTGCTAATAATCTGTAACACTATTGAATCGCTAGGCTAACAAGTCGTTTGCTAATAATCTGTAACACTATTGAATTGCTAGGCTAACAAGTCGTTTGCTAATAATCTGTAACACTATTGAAGTGCTAGGTTAACAAGTCGTTTGATGGTAATCTCGGGTCTTGCTGTACAGATGTCAGAGAAGAAAATATCTCTAGAAAACTCTCCATACTTCACAATTGACCCAACCATTTCAACTTTTCTGACTACTGATCAAATCTTATATATTATGTATATTTCTTAAGTTCTGTTTGGCTCCAGGAACAGTTGGCAGTTGGTGGGTGAAAAATATATTGAAGAGCTCAGCCATAGTTTAATGTTTTCAGCTGCCACTTATCAACAGCAAGTGTCACAAAGGAAAATTATGTGGCATTGTTTGCAGCTTGTTTGTACCATTTATTCCTTTCATTTTCTCCTCTAAAATTGTTGTTCCACTTGATAATAGAGTTATCACTAAAGTCAACATGTCTTTGCACACCCTCGAATCCATGTTTTATCCCCAATTTCAGTGTAAACCCAAAGTGACCAAAATTGGGTACTGTTTCATGAAACTGGGTATGAGTTCAGTTGATTTGTTGGATTTTATTATGACAGGGCTTGATTTGAAGAAGAATGTGAACAGCAGCCAAGGTGCAAGTAATGCAAATCCAAAACTGGGGGTTTAGGCAAGAAATCTAGTTTGATCCCATGTTTTGGTATTAAGTATCACAACTTCATTTATTGGCTCAAACGTTTTTTTGGGTTTGGTGTTCTGTTGAATGTCCTTCATAGCATGTACTCACAAATCATTTTTATTTTTCTGGCTTTAAAATTTAAACATTTTTTTACAAAGAGTATGCCCTACATAGTCAGAATATATCTTCAGACAAACTCCATTGAAAATTCATGGCTATGTTCAACACTTTGGGATCTGCCCTGACCTTTCACTTTTTGCTTTTGCATGCATTTGTTTAGATGTTTGTGACCAATGTGTGCTGGAGTTACTGTGGTCTCATGCATGTGTAAGAAGACTATTTTTATATAAACTTGTTTGGTACAACATTGACACACTTTAGCTCTTTCCCAGGCATACCAAACTATGTAATTCAGGAAACAGGTTCACTATGAGGCTGATGATGATGAATGATACCAAGAAAGAGACCAACCAACAGCTGAAACATGCTTGAAATTCTTTGTTTATGAATATTGTTGTACAACACAACTCAAGATTATGGTACTCTCTAGTCGATGTAGTACTCAGCTAAGTAGAAGTCATCCCCTTATATTTTGTCTAGATGTTTGTGGTTGAATGTGTCTTTGGATTGCCATGTAGGACAGTCAAAATGACCTGAATTCTCTTCAGTCAAAAATGACCCAAATTCCCTTCATTGCCTTCCATATCAACCCAAGTCAAATCGATAGCAGAGCCCCTGACATCTACCTGACTGCACTATTGCAGGTTGATGTGATATAATGGAAGTATCTGTAGAGTACTCCGAATGGTGGTGACTGGGCCCTAGTTTTGCCCAAATTGGGCAAGAAATGAGAAGTCGGGATGAGAACAAAATGCAGAACAAAAAGGGGACCAAACTAGTTTCTTTGCCTAAATTGGTTCTTTAAGGGAATTTCACATTGAAAGGGTGTAAGAAAAACAACAAGATACAAACAAACAAAAACATTGAAAGGGTGCAAGATAGACAACAAGAAACGATTTTGAATTGAAATTTGATCTATGATGAATTATAATCCAGAATGACTCTAGAATTGTCACAGTGACCATCACCAAAATACCTATCCTACATAAACCAGTTTCAATGAAACATCGTCACCGGAATTATTTACTTAATTAAAACTGATTATTGACTAAATAAGTTAATAAGTTCATTATTTAATATTTAATAGTTATTCAATAATTAATGAAACTAGATAGTCAATCAATCAATCAATCAATTGATAACTAACATTTAAAAAGTTTAGTGTCAGAATTTTACAAATTTATTATTAATAAATAATTGATTATATTTAGAATTAAAATAATAACCAGTTTATTTTTTTGGATTAATAATCAAAATTTAAGTTTCTAATGAATTATATATTAGATAATTAATTTCATAAAATAATTATGGTTTATTGATGAATTATTATTATGAATTGATTGATTAGTTAAATAAAATGAAGTAAGAGTGAACCCTACTTCTAGAATTAAATAATTAAAAAATAGTAGATGATTATTATTTTAGTTTGTAAGTGGGTAAGTAGGTAGGTTATTAATTAATGATTAATTTACTAATTAGTTAGTTATTCAATCAATTAAATAACTTCCTATTTACCCGTCTATTTATATAATTTACAAAATTAAAAACAAAGACAAAACATATAAGAAAATCTTTCAAATTGCAACTCAATTTGCAACTAAGGTGCAACTAGAAAATTTAACCCATTTTTTGCTGTCTAATTTCATCTTGGAAACTATGTAACAAAGGTGTCTTTTCTTATGCATTCACATTAAAAAACCTGTGCTTTTTGATATGAGCTCAAAGAAGTTTATCCCTAAAAGAAAAACATAAAATAAAATAACAATATTTACATGGTTATTTTCTAATTCACCTACATACCTAAATAAGTAGGTGGGTACATAAGTCTTAATTATCTACCTATGTAAATAAGTAAGTATGTATGTAACTTAAGTAAATAGGTGTGTCTTACCTACTTATTTTACCTATTTACCTACCTACCTACCTACACATGCATATGTACTTACTTACATATTTTAATAAATATTCATTTGAATTTTTTTCCAAAATACAATAATATGCCATGTGGTAGATTTTGAGTATGCATCTGTCACAATATAGGACCATCTAAAATGAATGTTCAAAATGGATGGCCAAGAATCAATGGTTGAATAGTAAAACCAATTTCACCCAATTTTTTTTGTAGTGCCATGTGGTGGATTTCAATATCACCAAGTGGCACCATCACAAGCTGTTGGAATTTGACGACATGGATTTTTTCAATGTATAAAATCATTGTTTGAATTTTCTTAAAATATAAAACACATGGCAAATAATATGTGGATATTTAATAGTTGTAAAAATAGTTGCAAAAACAAAACTTAGTTGCAAATGTTATACATATGATTAAAGATGAACATGTATATGTTGACCATATACATCATTTATGGTCCATTTGGTGATGTCATGTTAAGTCATGATTTGCAACTAGATTTTGAAGGTGAGACTTCATTTGTAGGGCAATTTTAGTTGTAAATGTTGGTTGTGATTGTTTTATAGCTGCAAATTGAAATCACAAATTGACATTTTTCTTCTAGTGCATGGAAATGCCTTGCATTGACATACCAAACCTATCTAACACTTTGAATAAAAAATGTTCGAATCAATCTTGTTGTATGTTTTAGAGAAATCTAGCTTGAGAATTGCAAGTTGCTTAAATCTCTTAGCCCAATCTAGAGTCTCATGGATGAAGAAAACGTTGTCGAAATTGAAACAAAAGGGAAAGAATGGAATTTGAACTGATCATTTCCACAAGAATGCCTTACAAGTTTTTTCATAGAATTTTCACATAGATCTTGTATGAGGCATTCAATAATGTGATGGACCTCTAATTGGATAGCTTTTCTTGTGCCTCACCTTTGTGGAGGAATGTAATTAGTTTTCAAGTGATGTCTTTGGGAAACTTGCCTTTGTCAATCACCTATAACATCATTTAATGGTAGTCATGTTCAATGATGGGCTGAAACTTGGTGAAGATTTAATTGTAATGCCATTAGGCCTTGGAGCCTTTAACCCTTTCATAATCTCCTTAACAAACTTTCTAAGTTTTAGTTTTGTAATGGGTTGTTCTAGGTCTATAATCATTTTGTTAATGAAGTATAGACTTATATGACATTCATTATTTTGTTATGAATCCTAAAGCTTTCTTTTGATGTGTCACCATCCTTGTAAAACTTGGAATAAAAAGTCTATGCATGCTTGCTCTAGGCTTGTCCTTTCCTTAATCATTTGAGTTAAGTTATTGTGTAGTTTAATGACAATGGTCACTTTTAGACTTTCTTGGATAGGTGCAAAACATTCCTTGGTGTAGGCATCCTTTTTTTCTTTATTACCTAAGCTAAGAGTGAAAGATTTTAACCAACAACTTTCCAATTTTCTAATTCATTTAGTTTGGCCTTTAAAAAGCCCATTAATTTTTGCAAATGTACATCATTACAATTGTTATGGAATGCACCATGATCATTTAAAAAGTTCTTATGGGCTTTTTGTTCTTGGGCCTTAAATTCTATAACTTTAAGTTTGCAAAATTGTTTGTATAATTTAATGACCTTCTATAATTTGGAAAAGAATGGTGTAGATGTGGGCACACTTTTTTAGGTTAGTTGTATTTGCTTTGTAGCCTCATCCAGAAACCTCCAGTTAATTTTCCAAATTGGTTTTTTTCTATTTACCTTGCTCAATTTGATGATGGCTTACATTGGAAGGTGGTTTGAAATGCTATTATCCCCACAAATTATGTACATGATAGGAAGATACTCCAAGTTAAATATAGAACCAATGGGAAAAGACATATGGTTGAAGTGAACCATGATCAAGTTGTTGTCCATCTTACAATTGTCCCATGAAAAAGATAGATTACCCAAGGTTTTGGATCCTTTACCACATTTGGTGAGTTTTCATTATTTCCCATATGAACCTTTCTTTTTTTGGATTAGATCCTATACCACATTCATTTGTTTTGTCAAATTGGTGTTCCACCATGTTGAAATCCTTAATAATGACCAATTATTATCTTTGGGCAAATCCTTGATCATCATGCTCCACAAAACATATCTTTTTGTTACATCTTTGGGTGTGTATATTTTTGCCAATGTTATGTCACACCTTTCACTTCAAAAAAAATTATTTAGTGAAGGAATTGGTCATGAAAATGCTAATTTTGGTAACCAACTTGAGTTCAATTTTTTTGCAACAAATGTATTCATTCCAATTCCAAAATTAAGGCCATCTATTGAATACTAGCTTACAATAACATCAATTGTCTAGTTGTTTGCATTCTTCCACAATAAATCACCCAACTTTTTAACTTTGTCTCCCTTGAGCTTGTGTTTTAACAGAAACATGAAATTGAAATTTTGGGTAATTCCATGCACATACCATTTAGATTGTGAATTACTTGAACATCATTGAGCATGCATACATTGAACTTGCAAAGATGAAGGTTCATAACATATTGGTGATATCTTTGAAAAGATTAAGTCTTTAGCCTTTTCCTTGTGTTTCGGCTTCCCATTTGACCATGTTTTCCAAACCCCCCATATTCTAGAGTGCTTTTTCATTTTGTTTAATTGGGGGGGGGGGAGGGACACCACTAAACTAGATTGGTTCATTTTATTTATTTTAAAAGCTTTTAAATAATCTAAATTAGCCTTTTGATTCTTTCACAACTTTTGGCAGTTCTACAATTATTTCACCAAACCCAAAGGGTGGGTTGTGCATCTTCAAAGTCCTCTACTCCTCATCCTTAGGTTGATTTTGTGGGACCTTTTGACAAACATTTACCTTTGGTAGGGATGTAGTCGGGGAATTTTGAAGCAAGTGGAACCCTATTTAATGGATACAAATTATTGGGTCAAAACTACATTTCCTTAGCACATCCATCACTTGTTGAATGGACTTTTGAATTGCTAGACCCCTCCCCATTATTTGGTATTATTTTTCCTTGCAAATGGGGTGGCATTGCATTTGCCCCCATCAAAGAAACACCCTTTGGAAAAGGTCTTTTTACCATTTCCCATTTTTTGTTTTCCATGTAATGTAAAGGTTTTTAAATAACCCCCTTGGGCCACAATGGATCCACTTGGTTGTAAAGATGGTGCATGGGGGTTCCCATTTCCAACTAGGGGGCAACTAGCATTCAATTCATAGGACACCTTTTGTAGATGGCATAACACATCTATTAAATGTTGCTTCAACTAAAACTTAGTTAAGGGGAATATTACATCAAACTTGTTCAATTTTCCTCAAAAAGTGGACCTTTGTTTAGGCCCACTTCATATTTGGTTAGGCTACCCTTGTTTTGTGGGAGTTTAGTGCCGAGGCACCTTTAGAAGTTGTTGATGATGTAAGAAGATAGTGGGTGTAATACACCACAGCCTTTGTTTGCTTGGGTTCCTAAAACTTGGAATGTTGCTTGCATTGTAGGGTGTCAAGGAAAAAACAAAGATATTAGAGGAAGAGCTTGTGTGGATTTGACAAAACAAAAAAATTGACATTGAATTAAAGCTAGATGAGGTTATTTTTTGAAAAATGCATAATGCAAGTTAGGCATAAAATGAACTAGGAATACAAAGGCCACAACTTGCATTGGTGAGATTGAGGAGGATGGTGCTTTCAAAACCTTTATTTACATTATCTAATGGAATCTTTTAAAGGTTCATCAACCTTTAAAAAAATTCCACAAATTAAACCTTCTATTAGCTTTCACTAAATCACCTTTTAGCAATTTTTCCTAGACCACATCTTTAAAAAACTTCCCAATTTTTTCTTCTACAAGCTTCCACCAATTAAATAAATATGTTAGAAAATTTAATTAAATGTTTTCTTAGAAGCTTTAATCAATTATTTTTCTAAAATTTTCTTATAAAAAATTTCATTAACTAAATGTTTTAGAAACTATTAAGCATATTCTTTAAAGGTCTTTCTAGAAACTTCCTTCATTGTTTAATGTCCATGACGTAAGGTGTCTTTGATGCCATTCCTCATGCTCCTTTTTGGAAATTGAATGTAATTTTCTTTGGTCACACAATTTTCACCATCCTTTCATTTTGCATTTTGCTTAAGTTGAGAATAACTTTTATCCTTTGAGAAGTAAACCCATTTCACCGAATTGCAAATATGCATATTTTATGTTGAATCAATGTGAAGCTTTCATAAGCTTCCTCTTTAGTCACCCCTTTGCCTCAATTTGGGTGATTAACACTTGATAGGTGGTGCTTTTTGAACATAAGGATTTATTGGGGAGAGGGGATGGCCTTGACTTTTGTTCGTTGATAATGTTTCCATGATTTGAATTGTGAAGGATCTCAATGGGATCTCATTGGGATCCTAGTGCTATTAAGCCAAATTTGAGTAAACTTTAATCTTGTGTTCTAAAAACATAAAATTGGCACCTCATCATGTGATGACCATAATTGATCACCACCTTCACATCAAGGCCATTAACTTTTGCAATCAACAACTTATTCACCTACCTTTTGCCAAATTCCAATGCCACACAAAATCTTGGGTTTCAAGCTTGAAGTTTGTTGTGATAAACACTTAGCATCCTACTAACATGGTTGGCAACTTTTTCCTCCATGGTTATGTATTCTATTGGAAGCGTCTTAAATGTATCCAAGTGGGGAGCTTGAGACTAATTGGGTGATCAAGGTTGAAAGTCTATACCCATTCTTGATAGATAGTTGAACAGCATGGAAGCTTGTGAGGGGTGAAAATGAACATTGTTTTGGCAGTCTTTAAACTTTCAACACTAAGAAAAACAAACCCCTTTTGAGCATCCAACTCAAACTTAACTTTCCCCAAGTTATGAAAATGTCACAAGTTAATAATTAGGGAATAACATTGTAGTTCGTTATTCTACCTTTGATGAAGCTTGTTATGATTGTCCAAGTATGATGAATGTGGTGTGTATGTGTAGTGTATGTGTTTCATGGTATTCGATTTTTGCTTTGAAGATGTCCAAGTCCAGTGTAAGTGTGGCATTGACCTAATTCTTAGATGAGTACACCATGGGGTAAGTTTGTGATAAAATGATTTATTGCACATGTAAACATTCTTGAATAATATGCTTGTAAATTTTCAATGCAACTTATGATTGAATATTTCTCATGTAACGAGCACATTGTGATGAAATCTACATTCAAGAATGGCATGTAAAAAAAATCACTTTTATCAACATTTGGAGATGAAAAACACTAATTTTAAAATCTATAACCACTTTTGAGGTCTTGAATAAGTAGTTAAAAAATTCTCAAAAATGATTCAACTATTTTTGAGAAATTTTCATATTAATGAAAATCAGATAATTATTACACTTTGCATTGTTTATGATCATCATTTGAATTGATGAATTTTTCTATAAAACTCTCAATGTATGTTTTTCCTTTCCATAGCCCTTGGAGAAATATAAATATAAATTGTAAAACTCAAAAAAAAAACTTGTAAAAATATATTATAAAACTCAAAAATTATATTTAAAACATAAATCTTGTCAAATGATTGCATACCACATCACTTTTTAATGTCAACTCTTTATTCTCATGCTTTTGGAAAGGAGTTATGTGTTAGTTGTTTTAGCATGGATTTATCCCATAATGATTCCTTGCTATGTTGGGTGAAGGGTTCCCCATTAAAAGATTTGATTGGATTGATCCTCACCACATTGCTTTCTTGTGACCTAGGACTTTTCCCTTGGAGTCGTTTTCCATAATGATGTCATTGATGACGCCTTAATTTGTGATCCTGATCATTGATTGGGTGGGGGGGTTAGTGACCCTTGTGGTTATCAACTTTATATAGAGGTCTCTTTAATGACACTATGTTTAAAACACTAGTCTAGTTTTAGAACTTATAATTGTTTAATTGGTGGAAGGTGGGGTGAGATGGACATAAGCTTCAAGTCAATCACTTACTTTTGAAGACGGGTTTTGTGCAATGTGATAGGTAGAGAGCATTCTCTTTTGGTTGGGTGGTGTGAAGAGATCAAGGAGTGAATTTGTGTCATGTGTGAATTGATTGCTACATGTGTTGAATCTCATCCAAACCCTAAAAGAGCATACCTTTCTAATGTAAAAAGTATCACATGCAAAAAAGAAAAAGAAAAACAGAGGTTGATGAACCCAAGGTTTTTTCATGGTTTTTATTTTGTTTCAGTAAGGGATGGGTGTGCCATGTGGGTGTGGTGGATGCAAAGTTGATGCTTTTGTTTTTAGGTTAGTGGATCCAATTGACTACTTACTAAATAATCAACTTTGGAAATGGATATGTTGGGTAATTTTTGTTCACACCCTTGTGGCAAGAACTCATGAGTAAGATTATGCTGATGTGGCTCCGTTTCACTTCAAATTCACCATTACAAAACTTGTGACCCATTCAAGATCGTAGCATTGATAGCATATATTGTAGTACCTTGGCCATTTCAACACTTCTCCGTCGAATAATTAATCAATTTTGAAACATTCATTTCAACAAATGAAATATTCTTGAATATCCACTATTTTCCTTCACAATATTTTTTAATTTGGAAAAATTAAAATTGAAAAATTTCAACATTTTGAAAATAATATAATTAGTGTCGAATTGGCTGAGGTACTAAGGTAACCATGTAAGCATAATTCATGTAAACTATTGTTTTTGGGATCTTATTTGGGATACACATTGGTTTAATTGTTTTGTGTGAGTCTATTTTTGTGGGGTCGGGTGGGGGGCTTGGGGAGGGGACTTAGTTTCTAGTTGCTTCATAAATCAAATTCCCTACAACAGGGTGGATATGGACAGAATTCCATGCCAAGGCTATGAATCCTTCACAAATGCCAAACAAACCAAAATTGTTATGGTAATGACTAACTGAAAAGTAAAATGAAAATCAAGGAGATCAAAAATTTCAAAATAACATGAGCATCAGTAATTAGTTGTGTAGAAGCAATTCACTATAATTTAGGCCTCTTTTTTTTGGACTTTATGGCTCTTTGAAGCTTAAGAAGAACCGTTTCAAAATTCAAACTACCCTCTAATTATTTTTTAACATACTGAAACATACATGTCATCCCTTTACATACTCGAAAGAAAAAAGTTCCTAGGCAACCTGTGAAAAAAAGAAATCAGGGGTGATATGATTTTTTGGGGCAAAAGTTTTGGCAGGCCACAAAAAAATGGACAGCCAACTTGGCAAAATTGCCAAATAGACGTCTAGATTTGGCTATTTGGCAAAGTGGACTTGGCAAACAGGTGAAGTGAAATAGCTGAATAACAATGTGGACTTTGCAATTTGCCAAAGTGGACTAGGGAAATGGGTAAAGTGAACTTGGCAAAATAACTTGTATTCCAACTTGTTAGGCAGTTTAGGGCATAAGTTGGAGTTCCATTGTGGAATATCCAACTATCCCATCATGGGTGTATGCCACTCTTCAGCGCCACCATAGCAAATGGATGTATGCAAACTCTATAGTGCCACTTGATTGATACAAAATGGATGTATGTTGACTTTGGCCATGATGCAAGGAGTGTTGAACACTCAAAACAATCCAAATCATAGAGTTGAACTCACACATAATAATGACAAGTGAATTCAAGTGATCTGAAGTATGTGATTCATAATGTAGCATATACATCTTCATGGATGGAGGCAATAAAATTGCATTACATACCAGTCAAACTCCACCAACATTGCCAGATCCTAAGATTTGGGATGTAGTTGCAAGGGAAAGACATTCCTTTGAGTAAGAGTGAGTATCTTGAACTTTTAATGCAGCTAAACACCTAAATTAAATTAGTCTCTTGCGCCTTTTGACATTATTGTATCCACAACAAAATAATGTAAACAACCCTCCCAACTTTTATTGTAACAGAACACAAGAAGGGAGAAGTATTGAACAAGTGAAGCTGGCACTAAAGTGTCTTTCATCCTTTGGTTTATTTTCATGGACATGAGTAATAAGAGCAGCTCCACCTGTGCTCAGTATGTGGCCCTGCAATAGGATTTCTCCAACATTCAATGCACTGGTAGAGTTGCTCTAACTTAGCATAGAGCTTGTCCACCCTTTAGAATATTCATAGTTTGGAACATAAGCCCAAAATCTATATCTGAGTGTAGCATGCACCCCTCCCATAATTGAGATTTGAATGCACCCAATGACCTAACCATTTAAGCCAAAACATTATAAAGTGCGATACCTGCCATTGAGATTTAAATGCAACAACCCAACCATAAGCTTAAATACTATATTTAAAGTGACTTTGAGCCATTAGCTGTTGCACTATGCACGATATAATCCAAGTTCTGTGGAAAGGTGACAGATGAAAACAAGGATGTGCATTGGACTTTAATTGGAAGACAAATTAAGCTTACTATCATCTGTTTACTGAGATTCAATGGTATGGACACCTCCAGAAAACAAGATTCAAAATAATAAAGAGGTGAAAATTGCTGGGCCTATTGTCAGGAAAAAATTATTATCTTGCCACATAAACAACAATTTGAACCTCTACATGCTCATGCCAACAATCAATGCAAGCAATCAAAACCTTCTCTGAATTTGAAGCTTTGCAAGTGTCAGTGTTGTCTAGTAATCCCTAGTATAGGTTGATTTAGCATCATCCTCTGGCCATCCTTTCTATTACTCTTTCACCCTCCACCCAACCTTTGCATAGAACTTGAATTTGAATATAGTAGTTTTCCCCATGATCAAGGGATGTAAGACCTACTAGATTGACCTACTACAGGCCAGTTGATGGTTTCGCTTGCAAGGATAAATACTTATGGTCAGCAACGAGCCATCTTGTGGGATATCCTGATTCCCAAATATGTAAAGAAAGCTTCTTTGTGTCTCACCCGACAAATTGATATATCTTCATACTTAGAAAGAACTCTCCATACTTCGGATTTTAGTCAACCTGAATATAAATTGTGAGATGACCTACTAATAATGTTAGCAACATTTCAGACCAAAAAGAGAAACCATAAGAAAGACTAACAGAGGAGAGGAACCTCAAAGAAAGTTCACCAAATACAAGGAATCAAATAGGACTACCAAGCTGTGTGAACAATATCAACAGTCTATTCTTGTTCCCCATCAACATCAACACATAAAAAATTCCAAAAGTATGAATTCTGAAAGGAATGCAAAAACTAAGCCATGTGATGGCTAGCTCAAGGAACATTGGAAACACAAAAGGAAAACCGAGAGGAAAAGGAAACACCAAAGAAAAGAATTGATGGTAAAAGGAGGCTTCTCAACTTATAATAAAGAAGCCATTCAAACATTGAAGATTCTCTCATGGCTGAAATTCCGACTCAAATATTTCTCTGGCAAACCAAATTCCAACAATGGAAACTTGTATGCTCCAACCATGGTACTAGTGGCTAATACTAAATCTAGAATCTATCAACAAAAATTGTCAAAATTGCAATATCCAAAGATAACATGTTCAACCACGAATATTTCAGGCACAACAGACTAAGAAGGTGATGCCATCAGATTGCACAACTGATCAAGTTGTAAATGCAACTTGTTATAGTAAGAAGATGTCATTAACATTTGCCAAGAGCAGAAAACAAGGACTGGAGGTTGCTGGTTCACCTGACAGTTGAGCAAGCTTTGAGCAGGAGACTGCAAGGCTCGTGTGGGTTTACAGCTCCCTGTCCTGCAGTTTGGGGCCAAGCACCAATTGAGAACAGAAAGCTAAGTTGAGCTAATTATGTCAATTCATGGATTTAGGATTTAGGGTTTAAACCCTAAACCCTGAACATTGCTTTCATGATCAATGTAAGTACCCAACTGCTGGTCACTGCACCAAACAGTTCTCCAAATGGACTTGCTTATGTAAGCAATCCAGCCAGTGGAGGGGGTCAGCCCTGTGTTCACCTTGGTGTATTTTTTTGGCATTGCCCTAACTACAATAAGAGGGCTGGGGATCTTGCATAACTTGTGCTGGTTCTTCATATTTTTATTCGATTGTTTCTTTTGTGTAAGCTATAGCACTCACTGTTGCTGGTAATCACAGGACAATTGATGAGAGATTTTAATCTACTTCTATCTGATAGTAGATGAAAGGGCCACAATGCATGTTCAAACTTGTCTAGGCCCATGGGGGTGTATGTGGGAGATCAAGAGACATGCTACCCACTAAGATACTACAGGAAATGATTTCAATAGAAACGATGTAATGTCCAGAATGAGTGTCACAATACAGGGGTCAAATTTGATATGGCATCCACCTACTAACCTCAGCAGGCCCAAACAGGCAGACCTTGAGGTTGCCATCAGCCAAAAGTCATAGTCAATTGCACCCTGCACAGAAATGCTGTGTCATGGATGTGATAAATGATACAGTGCCTTTGAAACCTGGGACCTGAAAATTCTTTGCAGTATCTGTGTGATGATCTTGTAATCGCTGCAGACCTGGGAACTGCTGTTTCTGTGAAACACAAACCAGTGAGTTTGTGTCATGAGGTTATCCCTTCACAGTGATGATAAACCCACCCATGATAGAAACTTCTTATAGAAAATGCCAAAACTTTTGACAGAATAAAAAAAGTAAGTAGATTATGTACCACAGCAGTCAGCATTTCAATGTATGAAACTAGCCTCTTGGAATTCCAAACATTCCCATCAAATGACATGAACTCAATGAACTGCACATTGATGGGCTTGTCCTGTGTTAATCTCACAACATTGCCAATCTCATCATCATTTAGACCCCGCATCACAACAGTATTCACCTGCAGACATATCCAAAGGAAAATATCATATTTTGGAATGTATTCTTACTTTCAAACTTTCGAGCAGGCTAAAAAACACTGAATAATTTACAGACCAGGTCCATTTATGATATCAGAACCTCCAGATTAAAATTTTTTAGAACAACATCACATGCAGTTTTTTGCAAAGCAGTAGGAGCATCATCACCTTCACAGGAGAGAAACCTAAGTCCAATGTAGCCTTGATGGACTGCAGAACCTTATTATGTCCCTTGTGCCTTGTCAAGAACTCAAATTTGGCAGTTACCAATGTATCCAAGCTGATATTTAGTTGATTCAACCCAGCAGCCTGCAATCTCACAAGCTTTCGTGATAAGACAATGCCGTAGAGGTCACTGCCAGATTTCTGAGGCCTGGAAGGCCTCTCGGTTGTTCACATAACTCCTCAATGTCAGGCCTGATGCTTGGCTCTCCACCTGTGAGCCTGATCTTGTTTACTCCCTCTGACACAAAGATTCTTGCTAGTTGCATAATCTTGCTTTGTGACAAAAGCTCCAGGAATTTTGGGTCAATTCAACACCTTCTGCAGGCATGCAATACTGGGAACAAAGATTGCAACTCTCTGTAAGAAATATCCTTAAGTATGTGTGTCTCCTACCATGAGAATCTACCAACATATCTGCAACCTGTGGTTCCTCATCATCACAACCCCTTCTGAAATCAAGAACAGAGGTCTGAAATTGTGATTCTCTTGATGTAGAGGCTGCTGCAAGCTCATTCAAAACTTGTGTAGCCTCCAAACCAGCTTAGGTTCAGAGGACCCATTAGGAACTATGCCACAAAATTCTGACTCCTCCTCACCTTTGCTGCATCCTTCCAACTTTCTTGAAGATCCTGCTCTTCAACTGATAAAGAATGGAGCTCAGCTTTGCTTTGATTTCCCCAGTTGACTATTCGCCTAAATAAAACTACATTCTGTTAGCACAAACAAGTAGTGCATACATCATCAGTAACTGCAACCCAAGGATGGATGCTGCAGACCAATTTCTAACATCCCAACAACTGCTATTATGTTGTTGTTGCTGCTCTAAAAAGACAACAAATTGTGACCTATCTAGAGCAGCAACCTCTTGGCCTTTTTCCTCAAGACATTCCTGGTATTCAGAAGGCAATTGAGTCTTATCACTCAGATTCTGACAAACTCCACTGTGGTGGGCTACCAAACGATTCTTCATTCTTTTCAAGTCTATAAAGTCTGCAAATGCTCCAAGAGTTAAAATTATGTAATTGCAACATTCTTTCCACCCATTGTGCAAAAAATGCACATGCATCTGCATCCTAGTAAAATTGACTGAAAATTAAGAAAGTGAGAACTTGAAGCAGAGCCTGATGGGGGCATCCCCGATTGTTGTCTACAACAACATCAACCTCAAGCAAAAGACTCTTCTTCTCCCACAATCTCACCATGCTGTTCTCTCCATTAGATTACAAAGGGGAGGCATACCATAGCTGAACAACAACTTGTCAAACCCACGGGCTGAATAAAGAATCAATCTCAGGTTTCTCAATTGCTGGGTACCGAACCCTAAATCCACCACAAACACAGAAATTCAAACCGGAAGGTTTCCTGAACGAAATTGACATAGTAAGGGAGGTGAGTGGGCATCATAACCTGAGTGAAAACAGGACAACAATGCATCCATCTCATGCTCCCTCCAAAGCCCAAATGTATCTTGTGGGAATCTCACAACCCTGTCAAAAATAGCAATACCAAACTCAACACCTTCTTCCCCTCACATTGCTAAACAAAATTCCAGCATTGTGCAAAGCCATATTTCTTTTGTCTCAAAGTCTTGTACGAGGATTTTGGCAAATGGGTTTGTTCATTTTGTGGTATTTGGGGAAAATCTTTTACGGTCAACAAAAAGCTTAAACCTCGAACCCTAATTTGTCCAGTCCTTGCAACAGTCTTTCTTTCTCAACAAAGAAGCAGAAGCTGATGATTTCTGTATAAAAAGAAGCAATGAAAATCTTCTTTTCTCTGTGAATTATGACCTGAGTCGAAACCAGTTTCACCGAACTCTGCAACGTAAATCAATTTGGTTACAATCTCTCAAAGTTTTAGCTCAAAGTATGTAAGGTCGCAGTCTGGGGTTGTGGTTTCTAGACATCCCTTCTTTGCCCTCGGGAGAAAAAGCTCAATCTTTTCTTTCTATTCGGGAGAAAAGCGCAATCTTTTCTTCGCCCTTGGGAACAAAGCTCAATCATTTGCTTGCACTTGGGATAAAAGTTCAATTCTTTCTTTGGCCTCAGGAAAAAAGCTCGTGGTGATTAAGGCAGTAAACACAACACGGAGTTGCTGAAGCAAGAGTATGGAGCTACTAAAGCAAGAGCAGCTGAAACAGAAAAAGTCAGCGAGAAACGCAAAAACAAAAAAAACACAAAAACAAGCAACAAAGGCGAAACGACCCAGGTTCACAAAATTTGCAGGATTGAAAACGAATCAAACAAAAAAAATTGAAATTTGTAGGCTAATTTTGGGCTTCTCAAGCTAGGAAATGAGCGCAGAAAATTTCCTATGAACTTTGAACTAAAGGGGGACAAAAAAGAAAAAAAACACACAACACAAACTTGATCGCTAATGGGTCAAATTCACCTCACCCTCTTCTCTACCATACTCATCTTTTCCTTCCACGATTTCAAGGACGCACTACTAGCAATCTGTCTGTGCTCCAACGGGTAATCCATTCTTCAAGGTTGTCGCACACCGCAATCCTGCTCCGCGCAAGGAAGGAAGGAAGCGAGCGAGTGAGCAGCACCGGCCGCTGCGTCGCTGCGCTACCAGTGCAGTGCACCAGGAAACACGTCTTGGATGAAAGTTGGACGACAAATTTAGATGAAAAAGAAGACAAGCCCTTGAACTCCTTTTCACACTAATGTTCAGCGTCGCGGCTGGGGCCAGTGACCACCACCCAATAACCGCCAATTCACCAATGCAATCACTCCATGTGTACACTGCCTGTGGCTAAAACCACAACACCTAGGCTACTTGGAAAGGCAATAGGTAAAGTAAGTAGGTAGTACCATAGCTACCTATATAATTTAGGTTGTAGTAGCATGGATGATAATTTAAAGGTTAGGTATATCCATTTTTGTAATGTGGACGGGAAATTCTCATCCCTAACCACATTTGTACGAAGCTCCCTTCTAAAGGACACTCTAGGACAAGACAATGTTTTTAAAAAAAAAACATTCACAAAAAGAAAAAGTCTTTTCTCACCCTAAAAGTCATAAAATGAAATCTTCAAGAAGGGACCACAAAAAAGGTAGATGCAATCAACATTTTTTAAAATTAAAAATAATTTTTTTGGGATATATATATTTGGATTAAAATCTCCAAAAAATGGCAAAATTAGTCGAATCTTCACTATAAAAACAAAAAAATTCCAAAATCCCCCCCCCCAACCCAA
>Ga0209208_10001957_pt1 | contig 29441 bp, 22 predicted proteins | sample S1TSphfallax_3_FD_187694 | JGI IMG/M metagenome (GOLD analysis project Ga0209208, IMG submission 187694) | Host-associated microbial communities from peat moss isolated from Minnesota, USA - S1T2_Fd - Sphagnum fallax MG (SPAdes) (version 2) | ecosystem: Host-associated > Plants > Peat moss >...
AGGGAAAAATAAAAGAAGATGCACGTTGAAATGAGATGCACAAGGTGGCAACAATGGGTAAAAACTTAGCACCAAACTTGGTTGGTGTCAAATTATGGTGTAAAATCCAATTTCACACCATGTTGGGGCACAATGTAAATTTTTCATGCCATATTGGGCATTATGGGCTAGATTTTGAACAAATAGCATGTGAGTCTTGATCTACAAGGGCTTGAAAGGTCATCTTTAGCCAACTTTGTTTGACATTTGAAAAGAATTCAAAATGCATGCTACTCTTGAAGATAGCCATGTCAAACCACTTCAACCAAGCCTACAACTTGAGTTAGCTACCAACAAACAATCAAACCTTACCATGTTTCAATTGGGTGACATTGAGGGACCTAGACGAATGGACTTGGAAAGTGGAGAACAACCTTTACTAGGTGCACTTCTTTAGTTATTTAGTTAAGCAAAGGTATCATGAGAAACGCTACAAGAAATCAGTATGTTTTTAACCCAAAAAAATCAGTCATAAAGATCCCCACGCTGTCCCACACTATGGCATGATTTTTGGCCATTCATTATGTAATTTTATTTTCAAATTTTGAGTCATTTGTATGCAATTAGAAAAAATATGAATATTTATTCAAAGTGGGCTGAATTATTTTTATGATTGTTCAATATTTTTCCTTCAAACCTCAATAACTTTTTTTAATTAATTCTTTTTTATTAATTGCATGCAATAAACAACTTCATCATGCAAATATCACTTCAAATTTCATAATATTTGAATGACACGAGAAAAAGTTATGAATGTTTATTTTCAACCACATAATTCAAATAAAGACCCCAAAAACTAACTTAAAAATGAAAAAAGTTTAAGCAAGTGGTTAATTAGCTGAACTCAGTCCTAATAAGGATTAAATATTTAAGCTTTTGCCGCTGCCTAGGGGAGGCGACTAACACCTCTCCGTGTGCATCCTACGCCATGCTTAAGGTTTGTCACTTTTGCCCAAGGGGATAATAGGGGCAAAGTTGGGAAACTTGGGACTCATGTAGGAACTTAACATGTGCACGTGCCTGGGTCGACAGCCAGTTTTCACCGATTAAGGATTTATTTAGCCAGTGGCCTCACAATTGCACGTTCATAATATTAGCATCAATGCATCAGAAGTATCTCAAGAAGAGACACCCATTTGATATTCCGGGAACATAAAAGAACGTTCCAATTTGCACCTTGGAACCAAAAGCATAGTCCCAGAGTTTAATGCTATTGGTTGTCGGTATGTATGACTTCCAAGTTCCCACCACGCTGACAATAATAGACCAAGGCATTAGTTGGTAGCTGATAAGTCTTACGGACAGTCTTGTTGTGTGTGCAGTTACAAATGTCTCTGTGGCGCTAATATAGATCAACACCCTCAGAATATTGCGCATTTGAATTTTTTTCTTAGTTATCTTGAGTGAACTCACAGTTAAATGTGTAACAGAGTTTGATAGGCTTGGGAGAGTTTTACAGGACCAATGAAACTGTTAGAAAGGGATCATTATTTTCAATGTTCAGCAGAATAGGATTGTGTGCAGGCCTGAAGGTGTTTTTTCAGACTCAGGATTGCTGGATTTGGTAGTTTGAATTTATTTTCTTAGTTATGCTGAGTGAATTAACAGTTCAATGTGTAATAGCTATTTAGTGATTCTAGCATGTTACATGTGCACTTTGTTTTTTTCTATAGCAGTGATTGCTGTGTGGCCAGTTTTTCTCTATGGTAAAAGTAATATTAATATTTTTGGCAGCCCATTCACTCAAGGTGGAACCATTGGCAAACAGTAAAGTGACACTGAAGAGGTAGCCAATTCACTAAGGGTGAGGGGCCGGGGTTTTTTTCTGGGCGATTTTTATGTCAAATGCTGGATTATTTTTGCAATTTTGTGAAATTTTAATGTTTTGTGAGCTTTTTAGTGATGAAAAGGATTACAGAATCATTGCGCCAATGAGGGCATAACTGACCATAATGAGAATCACGATGGCCTCTTTTCATCCATGAAGAGACTGACCATGACAACTTCATCCAAGACCAAAAGGATTATGGAATCATTGGCCCAATGATGTTGATACCTTGTGCTAACTAGTAAGTCACTAATGCAATGGAGGTCGAAGGTTATGGCTTATAAATTGTGATTTGATAACCATTCAGAGTGTCGGGATTCTCCTTCCGGTCAGTTATGGCTTATTCGGTTTTGGTGAGAGGGGAGAAGGGGGGGGACGGAGTCAGTGTGTTTTTGTTATTCAGCCCAAATCCTCAGATCTAAGATGCAGAGAACATTGGATTCCTGGATCTGACGGTTATAATGGCAGATATCTGATTCGCTGAAATCCCCCATCAGAAGTGCAATCTCTGGTTTACAGAATATTCTGTAATGTCAGTGGATGAGAACTTGGTGGACCATATACCTAGCTGGGGAACATCATAAGCAACTATTGAGAACTTTATGGGAACATGATGGGAACCATTGCCTTGGGTGTGCGATTGTCCTAGGTGGAACCGGCTTGGTGGGTGCGATGCAGTACCCAACCAGGGCAAGCCGGGTGCACCGAGAATCTAGTGGGAGCTAATTGAAGACCTAAACCCTAAACCCTAAACTCACCTGAAAGACTAGGTGCAGGAGTTTTGAACCACATAATAATACCATATCATAATGTTATGTTGCATAACTATATGGTATTAATATTATTATTATGTGGGTTAAAGTAGAAATTTGATTCTTCTTTGTAAAATTATCCCAAAAGTGGATGCCATAGGTCACCAACTAAATTGGCTTTATTGCTACCACGTTTCACATTTTCTAGAGTTAGCTCTCTTGCACATTTTTAGCATGAACAAGCAATTTATTTTATGTGAAATGTTGTGGCAAGTGGATTTTCTTGTGGTATTTTTTGGTTTGATTTCAATGATATATTTTATTGTTTGAAATTGATGTGGAGATATGTTGTGCTTGAAAGAATATGTACTAAAAGGTTAAACATATTATGTCTATTTTATGACATATTTTTAATATTTAATTATATATGAAAATTGAATAAGTATCATTGAACATGTAAATATATATATGCATACATAATTGTTCATTTCTAGCAAGTTGAAAACCTCTCACATCTCAAAGAGAAAACAAACTAATTGTGTAAATATGCTTCATTTTCAACAAGTTGAGATTACCTTCAATGCTTGAAAGGATTTACATTTTTTTTTTCATTTTCACCAACAAATTATGTTTAAGATTCTTTCATATGCATCATCAAACCTTCATTGAATTCATATCATCTAGTACATGAGGATAAACAATAGAACTAAACTACATTGTCGGGCCTTCCAATTGTACCACGAAAACAAACATCAAGGTGCTTAGGAATAAGCATGCTCATCACTGCAGAAATATTCATGACCAAACACCTAAAAAATTAATACATAGACCATTGATAAAACATCCAAACACTTACCACTATTTTGAAAACACCTTATGATTGAATGCATGGTGAGAAAAAATGTGTTTATCCTTTTTTTCAAAGTTCCAACCATTGTAAGTATGTTCAAACTTGGTAGTGGCATATACCATTTGTTGAAAGTAAGTGTTTGGTCACTAAAAAAGGGGTTTGGTGATAGGTTTGGAGTTCTCGCATTCCAATTCACTCAAATGAACACAAACTTGGAAATATCTCAATGCATGGGATTTCAAGTGTTTGGTAAAAGGTGTAATTTAGGGTAGATATTGCAACTCATTACATGAGGACAATGTTTGGTGATGGGCTTATAGTTATCATGATAAAATGCACACAAATGAACACAAATATGGATATATATATGCATGGCATTTTTAAGTGGTTGGTTAAGGGTGTAATCTAAGGAAAATTTACAAATCTTTTAATTCATAATGTGATTTCAAATATTTGGTGATAGGAAGTGATATATTACATTGAAAGGGGTACAACATCACCATAAAGTATTAAAATCATAAGTAATTTGCAATGTAAAATCAAAATTTGAAATGGCCTAAGAATCAAAGGACACAACGTGAACTAGGAATGTTATAATGGAAATTTATGAACAACCTAACAACAACCAAAAAGATCCTATCCCTTCTTCTTGCATTTCATACCAAAATAAAATCATCACAATCTCAATTCCAAATCCCTCAATTCAATTGTTCATCAAATCATTCAATCCTTTCAACTAAGAATTATCATGTCCAACCTACCAACAAGTGCATTAAATGATCTCCAAAGTTTCTTAATAATTTTAGTACCTAGTGCAATAATGCTAAGACTATGAGTAGAAAAGGAAAGCATCAATTTGAAAGTAAACAACCAATTTGATGAACACAAAATTTCATCCATACACAATTTATAAGGAAAATTTTAACAAGTTTTTAGACTATTGTTGGGTAGTTAAACGTGTGATCCCATAAGCAAAAAAGAGTGCAAAGAAAGTGAGTTACCATAAATTTCAATCTACTCTAATATCTTGTAGCTTGAAATTCATGCCCTTAACCTACAACATATGAGAATTTGGAGTGGGACAACTTTCCAAATTTTTTGAATCTCATTACTATTAGTGGACTAACTAAAAATTATGTTATTATTGATCATTTCCTAACGTAACTCATTTCTTGTTTTCTTGGTTTGGTTAAATGTATAACCAAAGCATACATTTTGGGAAGCTTATATGCACACCCCCAATCTTTTGGAGGATAAAGCTAGGAGGAATAGGGTTGAAATGATGTTCAATATGTTTTGTAGGAGAAAAAGTGGCTTGTTGGACTAGTTAGTTATGGACAATGTTAATGTCATGCCCCAACTTACATTAAACATAATACCAAAATCAAGAAAAGTGAAAAATGAAGGTTCATTGAATGTGCATGAAGCAAATGGACAAATGAGCAATTAGAGGAGACCATGGATGCAATGGAAAAAAAGGGTAACATTGATGAAGAAGGCGAAAAGGCATTCGAACATACCACTAACATCACTTTCTAACAATCTAAATCACAAAATTAAATTTAGATAAATTAACCCACTAGGTACCTTAAAAAGGGAAGAAAATGTGACTATCATGGTTGAGACTTTAAGTATGCAAAAATGTGGACTATTTATATTAACATTACATCAACTCAAATTAAAGGTGGAAAAACTCGCTTTTGAAGTAGAAATTCCATCTCAACTAGTTGGTTTTATGGGCATTTTAATAACTAGATAATTATTAATGATAGATTAATTATAGTCCCTTAGTTTATCTTGAGGATGAAACCATTAAAATTAGTTGACCCATGGAGATAGGTGATTGGTATTTGTTTACTAATCATTAAGAGGGATTTGTGAATGAATTAGAATAAGGGAGCCTAGTTTGGTGGGAGTAATGTGGGCCTTGTGTGGTCTTATGAAAGGGGGATTTGGAGATGGACCCCTATCATTTTTTATAAAAAACTTTGGAGGAATGGAAAAGAGAAATGTTATATGAAGAAAGAAGAATACAAGTGTTGTGTACAAATTGTTAAACTTAGGTGTATCATGTGGTAACATTTTGTTTTTCCTTTATTCTTATCTTACTTATTCTCTAAGATGATAATAATATATTATTGTTTGATGTAGAATACTTTAATTTTTATACTAATTTACTTTCTTTACTTGGGTTACACTTCAAACTAACTTTTTAAAATATGGAAACTTGTTAAAAGGTAGTTGCAATAAGACAATAAAGCAACCTACATATAGTTTGGTGAAAGGTAGCAACATCATTACAAATAGGCAACAAGGTGGAACACAATATTGGCTTGCTAGTTTTCTAGACTAAAAGCTTGCAAAGGTGCATTTTTCAAGGACATTACCTTTTTGCCCCTTTTCTAGGGACAATAGGAAATTCCATTTCTTATTTATTTTTGTTTTGTTTTCTAAATTATATATTGGAAGGCATAGCAACCTTCTCCATGGTAATCGTTGAAAATTGCCCTTTTCCTTATAATTCTTGAAATTTTTATTTTACAATCCTTTTCCAAGTTTTATTTCTTGGGTAACTTGGTATGTGGCATTACATTCACTTATACCCAACCTACACCATTTCAAGATGATATGTCAAAAATAATTTAATTGTAATGGATTTAGTGTAGAATTTGAAAATTAAAAATTCATCTTGTGAAAGGCAAGAAGTCTACATAACATAAGGTTTGAATAGCCATTATTGCAAGTCTTGAGATTTTAAAACTTGTAAACATTTGACATTTAACACAATTATAATGTGAATCACATTTGGAATTCGAATGAAATGGGAATCCAAATGCGTAAACAATTAAGTATGTGTGTTTTAAATAAACAATGTTCACAAGTTTATGGCATCATAGTAGAATCTAGGGTATGCTTAATTATGAAAGGAAAATTAAAGGATTAATTTATGTTTTCACCTTATCATATTTGCATTTAAAAGAAATTATAGATGAATTCAAAATTTAAAGTCATACTCAACATTAACTTTACCATTTTTTTTATCATCCATGTTGTAATAACCTTTAGTTAAAATCATATTAAAAACTATGAATGAATTTTAAAAGAATCATTGATTCATAATGGACTTTTGAAATGATGACAATATGTTTGTTACATAAACAAAAATTAAAATGTGAATTCCAAAAATATATTATAGTAGCTTCAAAATAAAAATTGGAAAATAGACCACCATCAAATAAGGAATTTAATAATAAAATGCATTGAAATTTTCCCAATACAAGAAATTTTGATTTAATTTTTTTTAAATGCCATATTTTTGTCATTTTTTATAATTTATAGTTCATTTCACATTGAAATGTTCAATCCTTCACATGGATTTTTTGACTAATCACATGTTTAATGACATCTAAAAGGTGTTTTACTAATACTTTTGATCAAAAGCACATGGGATAATTATAATATTTATATTTTGATGATTAGTATAATTACAAGAATTTAGCTAATGTAATATGTGAAGTTTTCAAAATGTCAAAAATGAATCATCTAACCATGTTTTTACCTAGTTGATGCATTAAACCAGTTTCTACCAAGATTTTACATTTTTTAAGGTGCGTGAAATTACAAAATGACTATGTCAAAATATGAAAGTTCAGGACTTGCATGGTAATGCAAAAAAAGTCTTGAATGATAATGTTCATATTTTAAAAAAAAAATTAAATCTTCAAAAAATATGTACCAAATGAAAAATTTCAAACAAATTGGCATCTTATAATCCTAGATGGGCATGGATCACATGTTACTTTAGAGGCAATAAAACAATCACATCAATTTGGGTTAGATATGATTACATTTCCAAGCCATACATCACATGCATTATAACCTTTCAATGTGTCATCTAATTTCAAGGCTTTCAAAACATGATTTAAAAAGGAAATAGATAGTGTAGTGGTCATAGAAAAAATCATGTTGATTGGGCAGGTAAACAAAACATTGGACCAAACATTGTTAGAAAAAAAATTCACGTATGGATTTAAGGTTATAGAATTATGGCCTTTAAACCATAAAACAACGAATGATAAGGCATTGCATGGCAAAATGTATATACCACGCATAAAACATCAAACAACAATGAGGTAAATGAAAAAGATTACAACTCTAATGATGAAGGTAACAATAGTCTTAGATGGGGGGAATAATCTCCTACTAGTGTATCTTTCATGAATATTGCAAAACTAAGTTTTCAACAAATGGGGAAGATCCTAATTGCTTTCCTTCACTCAAGCAAATATTGGAAATGTCAAAAAAATCCTATTGTCATAGAAAAAGGGTTATAGGAAATTGATGAGTCACAACCTTCACAAGAATATTAAAACATGACAAACACAACCCAAGAATTGTCTTTTGAACAACCCAATATGATTGTTGTTTTTACTTGTAAGGAAAACAAGGAGCAAGGAACCCATAGTGGACTATTCACAATCCCACATTGTGAATTGTGACCTATAATGAATCCTCCAACAAAAAGTCATGGAAAAGGAAACAATAAAAGAAATTAAGGAAAATAAATGAAAGGAAAAAATGTTAGAAGGGTGGTAGATCCATTGATTGTGATTGAGAGTGTAGTTGAAATAAACATTGAAAGGTATTGTAATAATAGATTCCACAATGGTTTAGTGTCTTACAAACATTATAGGAATATGGGGATAAATTACATTATTATATTCAACCAGGACATAACGTTTAGCCACAAGGACATCTAGGTATAGAGTCTCGACATGGGCATATCATTGAAAGATCAAAAACTAGCCAAACATAACCTAAAAGCTAGGATGATAATAGTAGGGTCTGTTTTTGCTAGGTTGCACTAGGCAATATGGACCTTGAACTTTACATAATGAAAAGGAGGGGGGAAGGTAGGGTTCAAATTAATAAGTGTTTGCATTGCAACAACAAAACATCAACACTAATAACATTTACACAAACATCATGAAGACAACAGGTCCATTCACAATTGTGGCACCAAAAATAATTGTTTAATTTTAAAAAGACTATAAAGAATAATTTTGGATTAAAAAAAAATCATCATTATAATTGTAGTGGATTTTTATTTGCAAATAAGTAAAATGATTTCATGTTAAATAATTATAAATATTAAAGATCTTTCATATTATTTGTGTAAATTTCTTTTTGAATCCTTTAAATAAACTATATTAGGTGTCCAAATTGCACATTTTTATAAATGAATAAAAAAATGCATTAATTAATGAAATTGATATCAAATTGATATGATAAATAATGCATACATCTACACTTGTCCATCTTATTAGATGCATTTGATTGCATAATAAATGATATGAAAAATTTGAAGGCAACAAAATTCAAATTTTGGGTTTGCAAGAAAAAGATATTTTTAGGGCCTTCTGGTTTTTTTTTGCACTCACTAAGCATGAAACTTGTAATCCAAAATGTAGGTCACATGTGCATGAAATAATTGTGCCAAGAATGTGTCAAAGTGTTTGTAAAAGATTATTCAAGAATTTTTTGCAATTTTGGAATTGAACCAAAGTTTATATGCACATTGATGTACACATGTGAAAAGTCATCACCAACACATAAATTATATATCTTAGTTTAGACTATTAAATTTTTCTAACTTAAATTTGTTTTGTGTAAATGTTATTTGTAGAAATTAGGCTTAAAAAAATCTTGATACCCTTTTTCATTTTTTTGGAACCACAATTGTGAATGAATTTCAACAATAATTAAAAGAAAGGAGGAAGGGTAAGAGGTCAAACCCAATGAAAAAACTTTAAAAGGACCAACATTTGTATACTAGGAAAGACCAAAAAGGGGAAAAATTGGTGATGACTAACTTTCTCTTACACATTCACATTTTCCATCTCACAAGGGGAATGTGTTTGGGTGTATCCTTTGTCTTAGCTTGATCTTGGTTCATTCCTTATTTGTCTTGTTTCAAACTTGGTTATGAGCATAAGGCTAAGGTCACAACATTTAGAGATTAAAAATTTCTCCAAATGCCTACCTCCTTGTCACCATAGATGCTAGAACTCAATGTCTCGTTTAAATTTAAACCACACAAAAACATATGAAGAACAATGTTAAAAACATGACCTAATTTTTCATGTTGAACATTTTGGAAACATGGGATGTAGTGTGCAATTGATAACATTGGATTGTTTGTTTGTAAGGTGCCAATTGTGTGTTCAAACATCACATATAAAAAAAATTAATTAAATTTTGATACTATATCATATGTACAATGCATCCATGTTCTTTATCACTTAGAAATGAATAATTTTCATTCAATACACACCTTCAAAATTCATATTTTTCATGGCCAAAAGCATATTTGAACCAAAAGCACCAAAATGTGTTGTAAACATAAATTTCACCAATTTTAGTTCATGTTATTTTAACAATCAATATTAAAATCCTTTTCAATTTCAAGAACAATGATTGGTGCACATTTGACATGGAAAGATGACATTTGAAATAATTTTTATAAAAAAGTCCATATGTAGATTTTGAGTGCTTTTAACATGAAAAAAGACTCTTGAAACATCAAATTTCAAATTGGATCAAAATTTGAAATTTGAAAATCTGCGATTAATGAGACCCACTCATTTTTCTTTAACAATCAAAATTACTTGCTCCTTTTCTGATTTTTTCAAAAATTTAAGATCATGGTTAAAAGCATTATCCACACCCCTTAGTGGCTCCTTTTATTGTGTTTGCACCCAATTTGTTTTTCTAACCATTGTAAATCTTGGATCCATTCAAATTGTTCAAAATTACATAAGTGGTAAATAAAGCAAGTAAGTATTACATGCAATCATGGGTTCAAATTGGCTAGTAGGTGTTATATATTTTCCCAAGGATTTAATCATTAAAAAATGAAGTATTGTGGGGAACATTTTTAAAACCATGACTTAATTTTTTTCTATTTTTATGATTAAAAAATATATTGCATTGTATTATCATGTAAAGATGTACAATTTTTTTCACATAATTGTCATTTTCAAATCATTTCAAGTGTTTAAAAAAAAAAAGTAATGAAAAACATTGGTTACACTATTTTAAGGATATTTTTGGATATTGAGTCTTGACACTTTAGGGTGGACAAATTCAACAAAGAAAAAAGTTCCCAAAAAGTCTATTTTGGAAAATATTTTACATTGCATCACAACTAGACATATGAATAGGGGTTATTATTTTTAATGTTTTAATATTCATTGGAAAGTAACACATGTAAAGGTCAAAAAGTAACATTAAAAGAATTCATGTTCTATGTAACCACTTCTTAAACAACTAGTGATCTTCAACAATTAAATAAACAACTATGAACCATATTTGCAACTATCTAGTTTATAAGGCAATATGTGTAAATTGCAATCTAATGGTTATTACAACTAATGGAATAATGGAATGAATGTTTAACATGATGTGAGCATGTATTTTCATTTATATCCTTTCAGGCTAAAGAGTTAAAGTTGTTAAAGTCACTAACCAACAATAATAACTATGACATTATGATATTCCATATGATATTAAAATAGTTTAGTATTTTATGTAACTACCTATTGAACAAATTATAATATTATTTAAGATCTATGATGCGAAAAATTAATGTCCATCATTTTACATTTAACATGTGTAATTTTGCCACATGGTGTAAGTATGTAATTGAATTAACATAATTGTAGTCATAACTTAATTGTATATTGTGAATTTTATAAAAAAAATGTAAATAATAATTTTACATCATACATTATAAAATATAATTTAACATGTAAATTCATAAAAATTCTCATAAGTCATTTTGTAATGGCAATAGTGATGCATGCATTACATGAAAACATGTGTGTATATGAAGTTCAAGTGGAATCATTTTTTAGAGATTTATAAAAATGTTATACTTTAGTTTGTTAGTTTTACAAATGGCATGCATACATGTGTAAAGGTTGAATCATTGATGATTAAATTTATTTTTAAAAATTAAATCATGTGATATTTATGTGTATGTTTATTGTTAAAAAATTTACACTGAATTTTTTGAAATAAATATTGTAAATTGATATAATATATTTACATCTGAAATTTTGAAAATTAAAATTGTATAGAAGTATGGAATTAAAAATATGGATTAAATTTAATTCAGAATTTTAATTTTAATGTATGGCCCAAAAATATTAAGTTAGTTTAACTTAACTATGAAAAAATCCAAATGTATATATTAAATATTTAAACGAATTTAAAATTTAAATTTTAAAAATTATATTAAATTTATAACTAAAATCAGAATTTTAAAACATTCATTTTGAATATCAATTGAAAATATATATTTAAATAAATTATAATTTTGTAATTAAAATGTGAAATTTGTTTATTATGAACTTACATAATTAAATAATGATATGAATATGCATAAAATTTGAAATATACATGTTTATATCTATGCAATGACATAATATATCACAAGTTGAAGTATTGGTTAGATGGTTAAGGAGTTGGTTTGTGGCCATGGAGATGAAGGTTCAATTCCCTTTAATGACATTCTAAACTTGGGCCTAAATCACTACAATATAATTACTTAGTGTCATAAATGACTATAAATGATTACATGTGTCCTAAATGATTATAAAATAATTACATACTTTTATTTATTCATGTGGACATTACACATAGTTTTGGACACGACTTTACACATGTCATGTTGAGTTGCTTAAACAAGCTATCCAACACAATTTTAATGACTATAGTTGTTTAATCCAAAATGACTATAAATCTAGTTGAAAACATAGTTATTTAAAAAAAAAATCCTATTAATGTAAGGCATGTGTGCAAAATCCCAAAGTGAACCATCTTATTTTCAATATGTTATGGATTTTTGGAAAACAACTAATCTTTAATTCCCAACAAAAGTTCATAGTTCACTATTTTCATGTAATTTCATGAAAAAAATTTAAATATTTTGTAAATCATTTTTTTCTAATTAAAACCAAGTTCCTAAAATATTAAAAAATCTAACCACTAAACTTAATCAAGGTCCAATAACTTAAAATTCTACTTGTGAACATTTCATAATTTCAATTTCAAAAGTCCATAATTTTTTCTATTTCAATCATTTTGCATAACAATCAATTGATTATGCATTGTACATATTCAATTGAATATATAATCTAAAAATGACACCTTATTGACAAATCCTAACAAGTAATAATTATAATCTATATAAAACTAAACTTTGTTCAATAGAAAATGTGATCCCTACTTAGCATACATTTGCCCTATTTTATACCTATTAGATTCATTGTAAACTTATCCAAATGGTGAATGCACAATTAATGTATAATTTGTAATATCACAATTCTTGTTTCTTGGGATTACAGACGAATTTCATGTATAGTCATGTTCAACATTAACATTGTTAATTTTTAAAAACTCCATATTGCAATAAACTTCAGTGAGAATCACATAAAAAAATATGGATGAGATTTTTAAAAAATACATTCATAGTGGACATGTTTCAAAATGGTGACAATGTGTTTGTAACACAAAGAAATTGAAATGTGGACTAAAATAATATTTCATAGTAGTGTCCAAAAAATGCCATCATCAAATGAAAAATTTAAGAATAAGATGTATTGAAAATTTCTCAATAAAAGATTGCCATCTTTAATTTCCAAACTTCAATTCCCATAATAAAAGAATTTTAATTAAATGCCATCTTTTTCATCACTTTTTTTTTCCATTTCGCATTAAAATCCCCAAGCTTTCAAGTGGATTTCTTTTTCCCAATGACATGTATAGTAATATTTATAAGGCACCAATATTTTTTTACCAAAAACATAGGGGATAATTATATGATTTATAGTTTGATAATCCTTATAATGGCAAGAATTTAAGTTATTGTAAGATATGAACTTTTCAAAACATTAAAAAAAAAAAGCACTTAACCACATATTTACCTCAAATTTCTCATAATACATTAGGAATATTGTTGTACAATTTCATCTCAAATCTTCAACATCAACTTAAATTTCATTATTACAAAGAAAAATTTAGCAATGATTATATCCTGGACTGACTGTTATTATCCCATTAAGCTTTGCATTCATTTTGATGAATGGATGGTAGTTTGAAAACATGAAAGTTCTAGAATCCAACAAGTTTTGGTGTTGTAGAGGAAAGCAAGTAAATACCAATGGACTAATAACTTACAAATTGTAATGCTTTTTTATTATGGCTAGAAGCATGACAAAGTAGACCAAATACATATATATATATACACACCTTCACTAGAACTCTGTCATTCATTAAAAACATTGCATTGCAAAATCTGAAATTTTATTTGGTTTAGCAAGATATTTTGGATGACAAGAATGATAGAGCTTGTGCTCTTTGGCATGCCTGCAAAAGTTGAACAAAAGAAAAAAGAAAGTGCACAAATAATGTGCAAGAACCTTGTTTGAAAATAGCTATGATGCATTGAAGTACACATTGAACTATTTCTTCACCCAAAATAACTAAGCAAACAAATTCAAACCATCAAATCTAACAATCCCATGGCCTTGAAAAAGAAATGTTCACATTTTTACACACAACCTTATTCTACAAAACATCGAAAACAATGGTCCATTTCTACCATTTCCGTCGATCCTCTAAATAATTCTCATAAATGTACCCAACCCTATTACACATTCAACTCTTTAGTTCACTCAAAAAAATCAGCCACACCAAATCCAACAATTTCATTGACAATAACATCTTTTTCTGCACACCTACGCCCCCACAAGCCTATTCAAAGTCATCTGTATATTAATACACTAATACTATAACCCTCTTGTCTATAGACACAGACAAGGGTTAAAAAACAGTTGCATTGCAAAATCCCAAGTTGGCAAGACATGTTGAGTTGACAGGAGAGAGAGAGAGAGAGCTTGTGCTGTTGTTGTTATGTAGCAACCCACCAAGAAAGTACTGATAATGTGGTGGTGTGGTGCAACAACACACACACACACACATGAAAGAATTACATGAAAATATCATGTGGGTGGTGGTGGTGAGTCTGTCCAGGACTCAGAGTCTTTGTAAGTAGAGAGAAGTATGTATAAAACAGTTTAAAAGCTAGAAACAAAATAATGGAGTAGTAGTGGTAGTAGCTGGGAAATACAGACAATCTATGTAAGTACCCTCGTATCTATCTATCTATCCCAACACACAATTGCTTTCAATCTTAACTTAATGCATAACACCCCAACACAAAAAAAAAAAAAAGCTCTTCTTCTCCTTCCCAACAAAGGCTCATGGGCACTGACAACCCCAGCTCACCATTTGCAGCTGCCTATACAATAAACCTCAAAAGAACTCCAATTTCTGAGAACAGCCCATCCCTCCAGTTGCAGTTCCAAAAGCACAGACAACCAAACAAGAACCATGTATGGTGTAAGTTTCAGTTTTTGGAAAGCTACAGAACATCATCCCCACCAATAATATCAACAATCTAGTAGACTAGTAGGATTGTTGTTTGTTTTTATTCTAGCTTGTCTGTTCTTGATGCATGTTTTGCAGTGTAGATGGGGGGGGGAAGGGCGGTTCTTTGAATGTCTCTTTTTATAACCACCAGTTCTGCATGTTTTGGTACATTCAAAATCAAAGAACCTTCAGGTCTGGGTTTTTGAAACAGAATCAAATCAAAGAACTGCCAGTTCTGTATTTTCCAAAAACCCTCAGAGAACCCACCACTGGGTTTCATGAAAGAACTAGCCTTTTCGTATCCTAGAAGCGGATGTGAAACTGAAACCTTGACATAAACAATTTAAAAACATCAGTTCAAATTCTTTAGGGAAATTTTAACAAGTTGAACTTTTTTAAAGTTGGCACAGGACTCGAGAGCTAAATTTTATAAGTAAATTGATCAATTTATTAATTTGTTGTAGAACTTTGTACCTAGTATGCATCCCCAATTTTAATTTAATTTGGTGTAAATATTCATACTTATACATCATGCAGTCTTGAAAAATGCGTGACGTGTTGTGCAATGGAACTCAACGACCTGGTTCTCGAATTCAGTCCAAAAGTTCTTCAATTTTGAAAAAAAAAGTGCCAATAATATATGTGTTTGTGCTGCTATATACCCATGGGCATATCCAGCTAACATTAACATGCCCAACACTGCACTTAACAAGAATGAAACTGATTGCGTATTGGGATGGTGCACAACTGAATTAACTATTCCAACATGCACTTTCCGAATGCATGCAAAAGAAGTCTGTGGCTTATGAAATGCCCATGAAGGCAAAAATAAATAAACAAACAAAAAAAATTAAAAAATTATTAATTAAAAAAAGCTCAATTGAAAACACCGAGGTACATGCACCTGTAGCAGCAGGAGGGACATTACTGCAATCTCCATGCAGATTTATTTCCCAAGTAATAAGATGATGGTTTGAAATGGGGCTTGAGTGAACCAATAGCCACCACAGTCCACCATCTACTAGAAAGCCTCCCATGGCTGAGTGTGGATGAACCCTAACTGAGTTCAAATGCAGCAAGAGTGAACAACCTAACAGCCACCAATTAGTTAACCCACCAGTTAGTTAACCCATCATCCATTGGAAGCCTGTGATGACACAGTTATGGATAAACCCAACCTGAGTTGGCATTGGGTTTCACAACTTGGTCACTCACTTATCCTGAAAGGATAGGTCCTTGACATAAAGCATAAATCATGTATGTAGGAAGATAAGTAAGCAAGTAAGTGACTACAAGATAAGTAAGTAGATACATGTAAATGGTTAACACATAGGTAACAGCTCGTGGGTTGTTAGTAGGTAATCAGAAACTGAGCTAACCGCCCTGATTAGTTTAGTTGAGGCACTGAAACTAATAAGAATCCTATTGGGTACGAAGTAGTATTCGACTTGTACCAACTTTTGAACATACAAGACTGATCCTGTTTACTGGGACGGTGCTTTTTTTTTCATACCTGGCAAGTATTGGTATAAGGTTGATAATATTATCTCAGGGTGTACCCAACTGGTATATTCAACTGGTATATAAGTTCATACTTCATACCAGTACTATATACCCAGGTTGCACCCTATATATACCAGTACAACACTAGTATGAAGGGAAGCAAATGCTGAAGCAAGCAGCTCATATACTAATTACATAGTATATGGTATACAATGTGACTCGTATTAATGAATTGTGGGGACCTACCTCCAAAGTTTAATTTTTCCAATTTTTTTTCCTTCTTTTGTGATGCCAGGGCAGGCTATGGAGAAGTGTGTTGAGAGTGGTGGTAAAACAAAAGCCATTGGTATTAGCAACTTCTCTGTGGAGAAAACAGAGAAATTGTTATCATATGCCAAAGTTGCGCCTGTAGAATTTCGCTGGTGGGATTTTGCAGGATTTTCGCTCTACGGAGAGCACCTCTGCAGCAACGCGTGACCAGAAGGACCTCGTGTTATCAGTTCTTAGAGGAGCTCTTTTCTGGTTTGCCCAGTCCAGTTGTTGAAGCTCGCTCGCCTGGCGGCCTGACGACGGCAGTGGTGATGGGTGGAGCTGCAGAAGCGAGCAGGGGGCGCGAAGAGCAACAGCCACGGAAGCTCGCTCGCCTGGCGGCCTGACGATGGCAGCGGTGATAGGTTTGCGTTGATTAGGGTTTTATTATTATTATTATTATTATTATTTATTTATTTTTAAATTTAAATTATTTTTTAGGGTTTCAGTATATGTAGCGTCCGAAGTTTTTAAGGTGTTATAAATCTTAGGGTACTATTTTTTTTAGGGTTTCCAAAATAGTAGTCTTTGGAAGATTTTAGGCCTTTAAAACCTAGAGGAATTCAAGATCTTTAATTAGGGTTTAAAGCTTCAAATTCTATTACTTTTGAAGATTTCTAAAGTTTTAAGAACTTGAAGTTTCAAGAGTTTTTCAGGTTTCATAAGCAGGCAACATGTGGCGTTAAGGGCTTCAAAGTTTCAAATTTTATAATGATAGTAGATTTTAAGGTTTTCAAAATAAACTAAAGATTTCAATGTTTTAGTGTTTTGAAAGACATTGATTTAAGGTTTAAGATTTGAAGAACTCCAAGATGGCACTTGTTGTTGCACCAATGTTGTGTCTTTTCACTGTAGTGTTGGACATTTTCATGTTGAGGGACACTGCAAAGACGCACTGCAACAACACCGGGCTCAACGTCCTAGACAATGCACCCCTAGCGGTCTACTAGGCAGCCCTGGCTAGGCATTGGCTAGTCATGGGCCTCACAACTAACAGTTCATTTGTTGACGCGCAGTTGTCCAAGATGGAGGCAGCCATCGAGAACATTACTTCTTTCAAGATTGCTGGCAACCTTGCGGTCAACCAGCTGATGGAGCACAAGGTGGTTATGATGATCACAACTAACGCTACATTTATGGAGGAGCCCAAATGGACCACGGTGATGGCTAAGAACGTGCGCTGAGTGGTTAGGTGGGCTGTGGAAACCCTGGTTGACATGCCCAAACAAGGGGAATGCAAATTCAACTTGCGCTTCACGGGCTTCGAAGCTAAGGAGGGTGAGACCGAGAAGGAACTAGTGCAATGATTCAACACAAAGTTGTTACAACACCAAATGAGGCTACACGCCAAGGTTGTCATAGCCACATGACAACGGTTTGCAACTGTGTGGGTTTCCACCTCGGCAGCGAGTGCGCACCTTAGCGCGGTGCTGCTCAAGTTCACAATGAATGAAAATTGCCAGGCCACGCTTCGAGGGTGCAAGGGCTTGGTGGGGACAAAGCTGGGCTTGGATGAGGAGCTCACGCCCGTGCAATAGGCGCGCAAGTTGGAGCTGTGGCCATTGTTCAAGGAAGCCAAAACGGCAGGCAAGCGCACATTTTAGTGCGCAGTTAAGCTTTTCATCAATGGCACTTGAATTTGGTTGCCCTCCTTTATCTAGGGGCGTGGGGACTAGAAAAACCTATGCGTGGTATTATGGAACATGCACGGGGGTGGTGTATATAAACTAGAAACGAGGATGCAAATATTAGATATGTTTCAAGGTGTTGACCTTATCTTATTAACTAAAACCTAGCACCTCTTAGGCCAACATTTGTCACATGTTGAAGGGTTTGACTCACTTGCAGTAGCGCGCATTGTGCAACTAAAATGAACAAAAGCAATAAAACATAGTAGGGGGGTTGTTGTTTACTTTCACAGCCACTTTAACCCAAACCTATCACAATGGAAGAAAGGAAAGCACGATTCTTATCTATGGCTACGAGTTAGCAGGGGTGCTACCCCTGACTTGTTTATCTACGTGGTGTACGCTGCCCCTCTTGGTTCCAAACATAAAAACGAATCCTTGTTTCAAAACCTAGCAATAGATGTTACTAAAGTTCAAACTCTAAGGGGCATAGTACTATTAAGAAAGGACTTTAATGTGCATAATGTAACGCTACCAGATACCATTGACATTAACGACCTTTGTGAACTATTACACGCGCCTGAGCTCACGGAGACTGAGTAACCAAGTGTTGTGGCTAAACGACAAAACAATGACGCCAATGTTGGCGACTGGGGCCATGAGCTCTTGGACCTATGTTGTGACGCTAGTTTGTTCATCTTCAATGGTTGAACACCTGGTGACGAATCAGGGGAGTTCACTTGTTTGGCAAATGGGGGTGTAACATTGTCGGTTATATTGTTTGCTCATGTGCAATTTGGCAAACTGTTACACACCTTGAAATGATAATAGATGACACTCACTATTGCGCGATGGGGGGAGATTTTGAACCACAAGTCGTTGCGCCTATGGTTAAACATCAATTATATTTTTGTTGAGCCACAACATATAGTTGTAACAAAAAACATTCTTGCCTAGGTTCAAATATGATAAATAAAAAGTTGAAGAGTATTAGCTTGCCTTAACAACGAGTCTTGGAAACCTATGGGTTACTAATTGGATTGGGCATCTAGGGGCAGATGGGTTAGCTAACCTATTATAACAGTGTGTGGGTGCTACAGTGGAATCTACTTTTGGCAACAAGCCTTCGGGAGGGAGTTGGAGAAAAAGACACTACCATAAACCCTAGTTTGACGTTGATTACCGTACAGTGAAACGTGAGCTAAGGCTCTAGTTGAAAACTAACCCCGATTCACACACTATTAAACATCAAGAAAGTAAACTTAAAATTTTATTTTTAAAAAAAATAAAAATTCTGGGAAACTATAAGAGCTCAACATATGTGTATGCTTGCCAAGGTGGATGTGCTTTCGTTCTAGAAAAAGTACTAGCCAACGGCACCCATTGTGGACAAGATCAATGTAGCTACACTTTTAGAAGGCTTCCACGAGCTAGTTGGCCAGTTTTCACCACCCATATAGCTACAAACTGATCATTCGGCTTTGGTGACAGAACCTCCACCTAGCCACACCCTAAACATAAATATCACACTTGCTGAGTTATTTCGGGCGTTGAAAAAATTACAAAAGAACAAGGCTGTTAGTTTGGATGGTATGAAAACTAAGTTTACTTTGGATGCGGGAGAGCTGCTACACATGCGACTATTGATAACATTCAACTACTTTTTGGGAGATGGCTTTCCAGAAGCCCTTTCCACTAGAGTGGTCCACATGTTCTTTAAAGGGGGCGATGCCTTCGAATTTAACAACTACAGGGGGATAAATGTTGGGCCTATCCTAGCAAAGTTGTTCGTTATGATCCTTGACAAAAGGCTAAATGAGTGGGCTAAACAACATGGGTTGCGTGCCAAGGGTCAAACTGGGTTTCACAAAGATTACCACATTACTAACCAACTATTCATATTACGAACTCTGATAGAATAGAGCAAGGCAAAAAGGAAGCCACTCTATTGTTGCTTTGTGGACTTCAAAAAGGTGTTCGATACTGTGTTTTGTGAAATGTTATGGCAAGTGTTGGTTGGCCTCGAGGTGGAGGGATGCTTCTTGCGATGCCTGCATGCAATGTATGCCAAGGATACCATACGCATCAACCACCCAAACAAAGGTGTCACCTCCAGCTTCAGGTGCCAACAAGGTGTGAAACAAGGTTGCCCTCTCAACCCCTTACTGTTTGGGCTATATTTGGATGCCCTGGAGGGGCGCTTGGACGGCAGAAAATGAGATGCACCGGCCTTAGCAAACGTGCATGTATGGCTGCTGCTTTTTGCAGATGACCTCGTTCTGATGTCAGAATCAAAGGTGGGATTGCAACAACAATTAGACGTGCTCTAGCATTTTTGTGCTCAATGTGGGCTTATCGTGAACATGAAAAAAACAAAAGTCATGGTGTTCAACTCTGTTGACCCATGCTAAGAGTTTGTGTTTAAATGTGACACTATTGAACATGTGGAAACCTTCAAATAACTGGGGATCTTACTTGAAACCACCCCGAACCTATATAGTGCAATGGAACATTTAGCAACTACTAGTAGGCGTTCATTGTTTGTATTGAACCACCATTGTGCGGAGCTACGTATTATGGACGTTAAGCTACGTTGTGACCTTTTCAACATGTTGGTGCATTCCACAACAAGCTATGCTTGTGAAGTTTGGGTGGACTCCAAAAAAATAGAAGCTATTGAAGTAGTGTGCCAAGGGTTTTTCAAGTCCCTACTCATGGTGTAAAAAACAACCAACACATCCATTGTGCTTGCAAAATTTGGTAAATTCCCCTTTGAACACTTTACATGGGGACAAGCACTGTTGTACTATAACCGTATGAGCACGGTCACTAAATATCGCATCTTGGGAAAGGCATGGGAAGCCCAATTTGCTATGCTTGTTGCGGGATAGAAATGTTGGGTTGGATCCATGAAAAAATGGCTACTCAAGCATTAGCCCCAGGAGGTGGTAGGTTCTTACCTCCAATTCAACCATCCTTGGAAACGGCGCCTCACTTGCAATGACCCGTGCGCTCTAGGCGAGGATTGTTCAATTGCCACTAGAAATGGCTCCTAGGACAATGCACATACATCCAACCCATCTAGTACGGGTGAGAAGCCGAGTAGAGAGCCAAGTGCTTTGGTGCAACCTGCACAACGTACAAGTGGGAGTTCGGATGCCTAAGTTAACCACACTACAACTAGTGCAATTGGTCGGTGCTAAATCTACGACAAGAGGCTTGATCAACCAAGAGATTGGGGCCCCTCCCCCTTCGGGTTTTCCCCACACAATGTTGAGTGTAAAAAGGGTGAAGCATAATATGCAGATGGCTTTCATTGAAAAGCTCTTTTCCAACTGCAAGATCAGGAACTAATGTGGAGACAAAATACTTATGTTTCAAGGGTATGTCGTACGAGAGCAAAAGCTACTTGTGTGACATCAACTATGTTCACCTACGAAAAGTTCTGGCCCGATTTTGGTGTGACAACTCGCAGTTTGAGGTAGTGTTAGGTGCGTGGAAAGGTGTGCCATACTCAAAGAGGTTTTGTCAAGGCTATGATTTGGGGAAGGTTGAGGATGAAGAGCACTTGCTCCTTGTCTGTCCAAATACACAAAAAGTCAGCAAATGCTTTTGTTCGACCATCCCCCTCACCCACACTAGCACTTTTGTTGAGCTCATGTAAACTATGAACACAGTTGCCCTAGCCAAGTTTGTGGCATGCCACTAGTACCAAAGGATAATCTGTCCTCCATGATCTACCTTTCATCTAATGGACTCTTTGGTTCCAAATGGACGTTAAATTGTAAATAGTAAACATATTTGGCCCATCACAAAACAAAATGGAGCAAAGCTTTTTGAGAATCCCAAAATAGACACGTTGTTGTAGTTGCTCCTCCTTTTGGGGGCTAGGTTACAAAAGAGTAGAGAACTTAGGGCAAAGCAACACTGTGGGGACGTGGGCTGGTAATCACTGGGTATTGTCCACTTCTTGATTTTGAAACAAAACCTTCAGTTTCAGTTTTTGTGTTTTTTTGGGGTTTGATAGTATTGAAAAAAACCTACACCTCAGTAGTTAAAGAACCTGGATTTTAAAGAGAGTAGCCCAGTCCAAATCTTGGTCCCAATTTTACCAAAAGGCTGGTTCTATGGTCCAAAAAACTTGTGAACCTCTCTCTATTCAGAGTACCCTAAGACCTGACTTGGACTTCACCCATCACAACTTTACCATAGCTATGCACATTGGTATTGCACTCTTTAAATATGTAGCTGTTTTCGCCCCCCAAGACGGGACAATATTGTGAACGTGGTTTGATTTTTGGACATCCTCCCTCACCAATTGGAATTCAGATGTCATGTTTAGGCAAATAGGTACCCAGTTTTTTACACAAGGTACCTAACTATGTTCTGTAGGCATTTGGTCCAATATACTTTTTTTTAATTTTTTCTTCTCTTTTAAGGGTTCAAAACCATTGTTGGTTGATTATTGAAAAAATGATCAGTTCTCAACAAAGGTCCAAGGTTAGGTTATTCATAACCAATGTCTAAGATCTCAAATTTATTAAGAATTGGGTAAAAACTTTACCTGTCTTTTATAAATATATATATATATATATATATATATATATAGGAGATCTTGGAAGACTTTTATGGTTTGGGTATTACTCTGATTAAAAAACAAAAATGGACTCATTCTCTTCCATTTTTTGTCCCAAGAATTTTTTTAACCCATAAATATTAAAATATTTGAATTATCACTTTTCATTTGGTCACACTTCTGTAATTTTAGTTAATTTTAAAGGCCTCTTTTGGCTTGAATTTGATTAGTGTGATTTGACAATTGCGAGAAATGCATCAAAAATGAAGATTTTTGTTTTGAGCGTTAAGGTTTAAGGTAAAAACCAACTGGCTAATGGGTTAGGTATTAGGTCAAGTATTTCAAAACTAACCCTTGTGAATAACAAGTTGGTGTTATCAAAGGATAACCAAAGAATTTGATAATTAGGAATACGTATTTCTTATGCAATCAAATTGAAGATAGGAAAATCTCAAAATTATTCAAAATCCAATTATTTGATACCTGGTATGGGAGAGAAAATAATTTCACAAAGAACCCTGCCCCCTCAGTTATGAAAACAAAGGAAGAACAGCAAACACTCTCATAAAACCTCATGCTGTTGGCTTAATATTATTGGAAAGTTGCACACTTCCCATGGAAAGTTTCACTCTGAATGAAATTCCAAGGAGCTTCTTCCTCGGAGGCATCTGGGGCACCTACACAAAAAGTTGCACAATTCCTTGAGGAAGCTCCATAAGGTTTTATTGGGAAGCTCCTTTGATTTTCATGCTGGGGATGCATACAAGTTGCTCCCTGGGGAGATCGTACAATGGATGAAAATTCAGAGAGTTACCCAGAAGGCATCTGTGAAATTGGACAACTTGCACAGTGGATGAAAAATTGGGAGCTACCCCAAAGTGGCACGCAAGGAACTTGCACAATGGATGAAAACTGGATGAAAATGGATGAAACCTCATTGTTTAAGTACTTTAGATTTACCTTTGCCAATCCATCCACTATCCAATTTTTGTATCATTTCAAAATGTTTTTACACAAGTTTGAACTTGGCATTTGAAGAAGATGGCTTTCAAAATAAAAAGTACAAACTAATAAAATGAGAATCTGCGTCTTGACGCAGGGGAAATCTTTCTGTGGCAATGTCTTCTGAATTGAGCCAATGCAATATTCATTCCTTCTCTTCTGTGGCCAGCCTTTTACCCTTACCACCAATTGAATATTTAATTCATTGCTTCTCTTTTGTGGCCAACTTTTACCATTACCCTGGAAGGGGCCAAGCTATAGAACCCAGCGTCCACTTGGCTGCCAAGTTCCAACTCCATACTAGAGGTCCTAGAAACCCTGATCTGCAATGTGTATTTTGCAGCTAATTGGGTTTATTACATCCAATTCCGATTTGTACATATATTGATGCATTGCATGGCAGTGAAGACCCGGTAGGATTTTTGTCTTTGCAAAACTCAGTTGCTTAAATTTGGGATCAACCCTCCAATGATCACTTCCCATCCCCATAGATTACACAATACTGTAACTGCCTCACCAGGAGTGTTGACGAGTTCCTTGTGTCTTTTCAAAAAGATCTTACATGTTCTTTATTGTCGGTAAAGCCCCATTGTTGCCTTGTGGTTGCCTCATTATGGTTAGCCCTCATTCAGGGGCTTATTCTACACTTACAAAGTAGGGGTTTGGAGGCAGTTCCAATTGCATGCGCTCTATTATGTAGTGAACGACGTGACCCAGCACCCATCAGTGCATGTGCTTAATCTTGTAATTCAGAAAGATTGGTCATTCAAAAAGACAGCAGAGATGAATAGGGCACTTTATGAATGGGGAAGAAGACTGGCAAGTGGCCTTCCACTGATGACAGCATAATTGCTTTAGCCAGAATTTCTCTGCAACAAATTACTAGCAGTCAGAAAAGAGCCAGAGTACTATATTCGTTACAGTAAATAGTCAGAAATATAGTAGGAAGATTAAAAATGTGTGCTTCATATCTAATTTATAGCCAGATTAGGCTGAATCCTCCTTACCGACGATCATCACTTTTCTTTATATGGATGAAAGCCATCAAGTCTGCATAAAACAAATTGCACAACTAATGTGCAACAACCCTGTCTGTAAATAATTATTACACACAGAACCGTTGATACACTCAAGATAAGTAACAAAACAAATTCAGACTACCAAATCCAGCAATGCCATTGAGATGGAAAAACAAAAATCAGGCCTACACCAATCTTATTCTGCTTAACATTCAAAATAGTGATTCCGTTCTATCATTTCCATTGGTCCTCTAAAATCCTTGTGAACCTACCAAACCCTATTATAAATTTAATTACGGTATTACTCAAGATAACTAAAAACAAATTCAGACCACCAAACCCAGCAATTTCATTGGCCATAACATTTTTTCTCCACACCTACACAACAGCGTATTCAGCAAGCTCTATATATTTGTACACTAAAATGGTAGAACCCTATACAAACAGGGTGAAAAGTGCCCCCGAAATTTCAACGTTAGCTAATCTGAAGTTTGGAGGCGTTGGGGACTTCTTCTTTGTCCCAAGGACACAAGCTACGCTTTCAACTCTAAGTCCCTGCGCAGCAAACGCGTTTCGCGAGGAGGTTTTTCTTTGGGTGTGTGAATTGGAGTGGCGAGGTCCACATCATGATCTGTTATGTTAAGTCTTCTGCATCCATGGACAAACGAAAGGGAGTCTGGAAGCTGGCAGTGTTGTTTTTCATTGTGGTGGAGTGCAATCTCTTGAGCTTTCCAACCGTGTCGGCCCAAACTTCAGGTTAATCATATACATTGTCACTGGTTTTTGTACCTCTTTTGTAGTATGTAACACTCTTGCCGCACTTTAGAAACTTAGCATACTTATGTTTCTTGAAAATGAATCGGAAACCTGAAGCTACTGTAAGAGGCATCGCATGATATTGGGAGAGAAGTTTGAACAAGTGTTCCAAAGAACTTGGATTTCTTTGTAAACATGTGCACCAACGTCATCTGTTAGTATGTCACCAACGTCTTTATAATGCCGACCGCTTGAGGTCTCAGCACGCAGGTGGGCTTACTTAATCTCAAGTTATAGTTCTACAAGTGATGTTGAGTTCCTTTTTCTCCACCTTTTGCCAGGATCGATTTCTGTCGACTGCGGTTCAGACGCCAACTATGTAGATAGTGTCAGAAACATCTCATGGGTCCCTGATGATGAGTATATAACAACTGGTGCAAACGGAGACGTCCCAAGTGCCCAGACTTATTATCCTGACTTCTCGGAATTCAAAACCGTTCGATACTTTCCTGATTCTCTGGCCAAAAACTGTTACAGATTTGCAGCGATGCCAAACATGACGTACATGATCAGAGGGACTTTCTTCTATGGTTCTTATGACAATGCTAGCAAGCTCCCCAGTTTTCAGATGGCTATAGACGGGACTGTAGTCGCCAACGTTACCTTTGATGACCCTAACATATTTGTGTATCACGAGATTACTTTCATGACACAGCTGAATAACGTGTCTTTTCTATGCCTATTACGAGATTCCTCTAATTCAGTTCCCTTCATTTCCGCCATATCTTTTTGGTCCCTGCCGGATGGTTTCTGCAATGCTAATGTTGCTGCTATCCTCGGTGAAGGAGTATACTTCAAGACAAAATACAGGCTGAACTTCGGTGGAAATGACCTCATCAGGTATGTAGCCCAAAATATCCTCATTACCATTCAATCATTTCTCAAAGCGTCTTCAAACAATTACAGACTAGAAAAACAGAAAAGCCCCAGTGGGTCAGAAAATAGGGTTTCGATCAATCTGTTAACTTGAATCCTCTGACCTACTAGGTTGTTACTAGTCTGAACATGCAATAATCTTCTTTTTTATCTCTGATGGATCATAGTCCCATATTTGGCACTGGATTACTTTGAGAATTAGTCCCTTGAGGAAAATGCTGCATTTTGGCCACAAGGAGTCTTAGATTTCTTATAATTCTGACTTTATAGCATTTCTGGTTTATATTGCAGACATCCCGATGATGCTTTTGATCGCTACTGGTTTCCCACTGCAGCCAACTCAACGTTTCTACAGAGTACCATTTCACCTGTGAAATGCTTAACGGCAAGCTCCACCAAGGACGTTGTGGAAATAGTGGGCAAACCCCCTGAAGCAGTGATGGATACCGCCCTGACAAGTTCTCCTAACATGACAATCTCCTTCCCAGATACCTACAGCTATCAATATTTTCTGTCATTCTACTATGCTGAATTGGATCCCACAGCAAAAGCAACTTCACGGCAATTTTATTTCGTGATGCCTGGTGACCCAAATATCCGTCTCTTTAATCCATTCCCAATGTTCTCAGTTCATTATGAGCTCTCTTTGTACTATACATTGACCCCTGGATCAGGTATTCATATGTATGAAGATAAAAACAGTTTAAGTACTATGGGTCCATTGGCAAATGCCTTGGAGCTTTTTGAAATTAGCACCAACCACATGGCCGGATTGACAAACGATCAGGATGGTGAGTTGTTCATCTGACTGTAAATACTTGCTTTCCTGTTGCTTCTAGATCCTAGGATTCATTTGGTCGTAGCAAGTGACCTTACTTGTGAGCTTTTAGGTATGTTTCCATTAGGCTGTTGTGATCCCAGATTCTGCTTGGGAATAATTTGAGAAGCCTATAAATATGTAACTTGGAGAATTAAGAATAATTTGATGGAAAACTTAACAATCCATCAAATTATTCTTAATTTTCCAAGTTAAATATTTATAGGCTTCTATTTCAAGTACACCCATTTCCTCCATTTCCAAATGTTTTGAAAAAAATGTTGCACCCCATACCATAGTTCATAAGCTTGAATTTTGGAAGATTTGAGATTTTCTGCAGGAGACACCCAAAAGACACCCGATCCTTGGATGAATTATTTTCATGTTTTTGCACAGCTTGTCAAACCTGGACGTTATTCACATAGTGATTCAGTCAATTTTCAGCCTTCAAGGAATGTAGATTCACATTTCACCAGACTGATGTCTTATGTTGTTTCAATGTAATTTCCCTCTCAATTCTTGACATACCATTATGTATGCATACTTGGTGTGTCCCTAGAATCTTCTCTACTGTGTCATTAACAGCAAGTGAAGTGTTTTTTTCATTAGAGACCTGCTTGAGTGTCTGCTTCAGTTACATATAAGTGGTGATAGATTTCTCAAAATCGTGATGGCTGACTGCAACTAGGGCGGTGTGTGTAGCTCTTGCCATCGTAGAGATCAAGTCACAAATGAACCTTACTGAGTGGACTGGGGATCCCTGCCTTCCGGTTCCTCACAGTTGGGTCAAATGCAGCGCACTTGGCAATCCATCTCCTTCAATTCAAGCAGTGTAAGTATTTGCTGTCAACCTTTATGATAATTAAAATTCACAGGCAGGTGTACAAGTAAGAAAGTTCAGGCCATTTTATGTAAGGTTCCTGACCGGTGTTTTTTCTTTCTAGGTACTTTGTCAACTATTTCTTAGACCTCAGGATCCCTTGTGTTGGTTGCATGCAGTTGAAATAGCAGTTGACCTTAAGAATCTTGGGGTAAAGGGTGAAATCTCTCCAAAGTGACAATTACATGGTTGTCAAGCCTTAAATGAATTTATTTCTGGATTAGTACTAAAGGAAAACGAAGTGGTATAGGGGATATTCTGATAGAGACATCATGTTGCATACTGCTTCATCAGATTGGGGCCAAATTTCCTTGGGTAGAAGGAACCATCAGCCTCCAGGGGGTGGGCCATCTCTCTGTTTTCTCTTTTCGGGGACCCCCCTGCCTTGCAATCTCAATTCTGATTTGTTGCTTGTCCTTGGAAATTGATTAATTCTGTTGTACATCCTCAGTAGCAAAACTAGGGTTAGCATCTATTTGGGTAGAATTTTTCCCTCTAATTTCTTCTTCACATATTCTTTTTTGATTGCAACAAGGTTTCACAAGTTTACATTCTCTACATGGGTTAGGGTTTTAGGTTATGTTACTCATATTTGGACACAGCATCAAAGTAGCAAGGTAAAACAATCCCATTTTCCAGGATGGCATGTAAAATTCATGTGGACTACCTTTCAGGAATGCCCACCACCAAGACACAAATTGCTACAAGTTTTTGTATCCCTCCACCATTGCTTTTGAGTTTTCAAATTGTTGAGCTGAACTCCCTCCATTTCTCCTACAAATGTTTATTAATAGTGAAATCACAGGGGAAAGTTTTAAGCCAATGCTCATTAATTCTACTTGGCATCATTCTTCCATAACCTAGCTCTGACACTTAAATACTGTGTCATCTGACAAAGTTGGACACTGTTGTGATGGTCAACAGGAATCTCTCAACTTACAATTTGACAGGACCTATTTCTCTCAGCTTTGGCAGTCTTCTCAATCTTAACTCATTGTAAGTACCCTTCACTGACAGATGGCTAAGGCAGGATCTGCTCTATTACAGCCT
>Ga0209208_10001959_pt1 | contig 29423 bp, 37 predicted proteins | sample S1TSphfallax_3_FD_187694 | JGI IMG/M metagenome (GOLD analysis project Ga0209208, IMG submission 187694) | Host-associated microbial communities from peat moss isolated from Minnesota, USA - S1T2_Fd - Sphagnum fallax MG (SPAdes) (version 2) | ecosystem: Host-associated > Plants > Peat moss >...
TGCAGCCATGCCAAAAAAAATTTGACATATTGTCATGGCACAGGAGAAGTGGGTACATACATAGGTATTTTTCAGGCTATGATTCGGCCACCATTATTCTTTTCCATTGATTTCAATAATTGATTCAATACTCGTTCACAGAGTTGAGCTTTCTTTTTTTTTTGGTCCCCCCTGGAATGTTTATATCCAGTCTCTGTTGTGTGTGTATATCAAACACAACTCAAACCAGACTTTTTGGACTGCAGTGACTACTGAGGATCTCTGCATGCTCATATGAATGATATTGAATTCTCAAGCTCTGTGTCTGTGTCCATGTCTGTGTTTGTGTGTGTGTGTGTGTCTCTCTCCTCATGGTTGTAGAATTTTGGAAGGCTGCTGTTTCTTCTTCTTCTTCTTCTCACAATCACAAAACTGTTGAATTTAGAGTCGGGTTTTCATGTTTCCTGTTTTATATGTAATACAGATGTAAAAGGAAGGAAAGGAAACATCATTTTGTTGAAATTTCACATCACAACAACAGAACATCACAAGAAGTACAAACACACCAAACACAAAAACACACACACACACACACACACACAATATTTTTTTGTGGCTTGCGAAGGAGCGCAACTATAACAACAGAAAAAGATGTCTGAAAACTGAGCTTCAATCTTGCATTTGAATTCCTGAAATGAAAATGAATCATCTAGCAAATCTCAAATCTCAGATTTCACCCAAATTTCTTGCTGCAAATCAGCAGCAGCAGCTGCAAAGCTGAAAAAAAAATTCTTATCAACCTTCCCATCAAGGTGAAGGGCAGTTGACAAAGAGCAGTTAGGTCTGTTGTCTCTCTCTCTCTCTCTCTCTCTCTCTCTTACTCTTCCACATCTTCTTCTTCTTCTTCTTCTTTCTTCTTCCTTGTTGGACATGGGTGGTTGGTTTTGTTGTTGATGTTGTTTTTTTGTGGTGGTGTTGTTTTTTATGCATACCTGCACAGTTTTTGCAAGTGGTGCTTTTTTTTTTCCTTCTTCTTTTGTGGAGCTTTCTCTCTCACCTATTGCATGATTTTGTTTCTTTCAACTCTTGTGCATGTGTGGTGGAGAAAAGATGATACTTCCATGAGTGGGTGTTGGGAGAAACACAACAACAACAACAACAAAAGCATTGAGAATTGAACAAGCATTGAGCATTGAGTATGGAGCAAGCAAGATAGCAAGATGGGGAATGAAAAGAGGATGGAGAAGGACTGGTTGCTGTGGGGACCCAATCTCCTCACACGTCGTACCACCAAAATGCTCATACAAGATGCACTTCTCACACGATTTGAGGATGAAAAGACTCGCCAGGTTCTCTTTGTGTGTGTGTGTGTGTGTGTGTGTGTGTCTGTTGTGGAATTTACAAGCTTTCTCGCAGACTTTCTTCAGGATCTGCAATAATGTGGATGGGTGGGTGGGTTTTGTGTTTGCAGGATCGAGTGAGGAGGGAGTTTTTTGCAAAGAAAGTGGAAGAGATGCTTCTACTCCGGACACAACAGAGGGATCTGATCTTTGAGGTAGTGGGGTTTCTGATTTCTTTTCCCCATTCCTACAATTCTTTGCAGATCCTTCCTTCACGAGCAATATGTATGTATCTATGTGTGTATCTAGTCTGGTTTGTCTGTTTATCTCTCTGATGTGAAGTCTTGTGTTGTGGGTGCTTAATTTTTTCTTGGGGGAGGATGAATTTTCACATGTGCAGCAATTCCATCAACAGCAACATGCAATCAAAATCAAGGAGCAGTATGCCATTGCAATGCAAAGAGCCTTGCGGGTAATTGCAGATTTTCTTCTTTGACTCAGCATCAGCAGAACTCAAGCTCTCTCTCTCTCTCTCTCTCTCTACTAGTTTTCTTCTTCTCGATTCTGCGAATTTTCCATTTTTGTGTGGGGGGTGAGGTGATTTTGCATTTCTGGAGCTATGTTTTTCTTTACTGCTACAATTTTTTTTCGTCTTTTTGATGTGGCAATCACAAAACTGTGAAGTTTGGAAAATTGATGATGATTCTTCTTCTTCCACTGTGATGATGATGATGATGATGATGTGTGTAGGCTTCATGGCACAATATACTTGGTTTGGAGTTTTTCGCAGAAGAGAAGAGAATCAAAATGGTATGCACAAAACTCTCTTGTCTCACTCACTGTGCATCTCTTTCTTTGCCTCTTGTTGATGGTTTTTCAGTGGTTTCCTTCACAATCAGCTACGGCTTCTTCTTCTTCTTCTTTCCCACACAAAGATGATCACCTTCTTCAATAGAGAGATAGACAATAAAAATGCATGCACCAGAGAACAGTGCTACTCTGAGAATTGGGGGATGCAGCACTGGGTTTAGCAATGAAGACAGATTTGCTTGACTGCAGGAAAGTACCATAACACATTTTGATGAAGCAGAGAGCATTGCAGCTGCAAAAGACATTGTGGCATTTGAAAGCAAGGGTTATGAACTTGGTGCTGAAGATCAGGTTGTTGTCTCTCTTACACCCAGAAAGGGATCCAAGAAACAAGATGCCAAAAAACCACTTCCACCACCACCTAAAAAGACAAGCAAATCAGCACTGAAGAAAGATTCAGAAGCTCTTCTTCACAGCCCAGTTCATGATTCTCAGGCCATGCAACAGGTACCTTACTGTTGTTGTGGGTGGTCCTCTTCCAGCTTGCAAACTGTCAAATGCCTGATCAGAAAAAGCAAGGATGATGTGGGTGGCAGGGGGGAGTATAGAATTAGTACTTGGGTTTTTGTTTCTGAAAAATTCAGTTTTCCAGACTATGCCAAAACATGGCATCCATGATTGGTCTTTTCAATTGGGTTAGTCATTTATGCCATTTCTAGTTGAATTGGACCTGTTGCTTACGCCATTTGTAGTCAAATCAAACCTGTTGCTTAAGCCATTTTTGAACCTGTTGCGTATGCCATGTGCATAGTCATATTCACCTGCGTAGTCATGAATGCCATGTTTTGGCATAGTGCCAGTTGCCTGACATCATTTGCACTTGCAGAAAGGGCTGGCATTCATGGAGGATGTGAAAACTCGCAAATTGAAAGAGATGGCTGACAAGTTGCAATTGAAGGAGAAACAAAACCAGGTGTGCAGCAGCAGCAGACTTTGTAGAATTTTTTTTATTTGGTAGCAAATCTGCAAGGTAGGTGGGGTGGGGAGCCTCAGGGAGAGAAGCTTAACAAAAGTGCATTATAGCCCTTGCAAAAATCCACAACTTGGGTCTGTCTCCTAAGGCATGTTCTGGTTCCTCCTAACTCTTTGTGCAGGAGTTACTTCAGCAACAGCAGGAGCAAAGCTTGAAAGCACAGGAAGAAGCCCAGAAAAGAAAAGTTGAGGAGGAGGCAGCAATAGACACTGCCAAGAAAGCAGCAGCTGAGGAACACAACATTTGGGAAGCAGAACAGAAGATAGAGTTAGACAGAAGGTTGTTGCAAGAAAAGGAGATTGAGGCACAGAGATCAACTGAGTGGAATGTAATACGCAACCAGGAACATGAGCTGTTCATGATGCTGTTCAATGATATTGCTGATGAGATCAACAAGGAATTCAATGAGTGGCAGGCACCCACCTGGCCTTCCTTCTTCCATTGAAGCAATCTCTTTCCTCTAATAACACACATGATCCAACATGAAATGAGTACATACTTTTCTTTCTTTGTTTTTTGGGTCTTGTGGAAAGAATGTGATATTTTTGCTTCCCAGAGAGAGAGATAGAGATTGAGATCCTCTGACATCCATCAGTACTTAAAACTGCAGGAAAGTATTACCCAAGTAGCCAAGAAGAGAAGGGCCAAGCACCACCATTTCTGCTTTGATATCATTCTCCAGGTCAGTCTCTCTCATAGATACAAAGCACCTGTTTTTTCCAAAGAAAACTCACTTTTTTTTTTCCATGCTGTTATGTAAAAGCTCTGCTGCTGCTCTATGATTATAATGTGAATATGGCTTTGTGCATTTTGTCAGTGGGTGAGTATGGCAGAGTGCATTACAGAGTATCGAGTGGAAATGGGAATCAACCTTCCCATAAACGAATGGCGGGAGTGGAAAACTCTCTTCATCAAAGGTGCAATCCTTCCTGCTGAGCTACCTGTTGAGCCACTGCCAGAGGAGCCTCCAGCAGAGAAGGAGGTCCGACTTGCCAAGGTTTTGTAAATTCCTTTATACCCATGATGTCTCTTTCAATGCCTTCCCTTCTCCTTCTCTTTCATACATCCACAGCTTCCCAAGTGTGCTTGCTGATCTTGCTATCTCTCTTGCAAGTGTGCACTTAGCTTCCATCATCCATTATTCATGTGTCCTTTACTCAAGAAGGAAAAAATTATCACATGCAGGGGGAAGGGGATGATTTGCTTTGTGTGTTGAGCTGGTAGGAAACAGTTGCCGACTACATTCAGGAGAAAGGAGAATACAAGAGCCCAGAAGGGGTTACACCCATAGGAACGAATCAGGAGTTGGGTGCAATCTTAGAACACATACATGCGCTGTCTGACAGTCTTATAACACCACCTCCAAGACCTGACCTTTCTATGCACAGCCTGAAGCTTGCAGTTGTTGGCGTCCCTTATGCAGGTAGTATTTTTTTTTCCAGAAAAAAGAAAAAAAACCACCCATATGCACTTCCGTCTTCCTCACACTTGTTATGATTTGCAGAGCAGATTTCCATGACTCTTATCACATATTTGTATTGAAGAAAATTTATGTGCTAGCAAAGTGAAGAGTAGTAGAGTACTGCAATCAACATCATGAGATTTGTGAGGGTTTTTTGACAGAGGATGTTGGGATGATGGCCTAGGGAAGACCACTGTGGCAAAGCAGCTGGAAGTGGAATTGGGAATCATCCGGGTTGAGGTTGAGCAGGTGATAGCATTAGCTGTTGCAACTGCTGGTATAATTCTGCCCTCCTTGAAGGAAGCATGCTGGTGTTATATATGTCCCAGGGGAGAGAGAGTTCATTGTAGGCACCGTGAGTTTCTCTCTCATTGACAGGTCCTCTTTTGATGTACCGGGACAGAAGCAGAGATGGAAAAGCTCAAAAACTCAGTCAGTGGTAAGACTGCTCCAAATGCACAGAGTACAGTAGAAGGAGGAGAGCCAGATGCTGCAGCAGCTGACCCACTTGCCAATTTCTCTGCAAAAGGGCGACTGGGTATGGAAATCAAGGAGGCGATGGAGAAGAAAATGCCAGTAGGTAGCTTCTATGGGCTGCAGGAGATTTTTGTTTGTTCATTTCTGTTTTTGTGTGGCATAAGAACACAACCATCATAAGAACTTTTTTTTTGTCTGGTATATGCAACTTTTGCAGGTGCCGGATGACGTCGTTGCTCAATTGTTGTTGCTGACAATGCTTCATCTTGAGGAATATGGTACCCAGCATCCTTGACAGTAGCAGCATCCTCTTTGCAAATTGCCAGGAGTAGTTATTATTATGACATGGATTTTGCTAAATGGGTGTTTTTGTTTGTTTCTGGAATAGTACACTGATGACCCAAAAAGATCAAGCAATTTTTGCTGGAAAACCTCAATAAAAAAACAGCTGAGAGGTTGTGTTTGCCATTATTGTTTTTTCCTGTGTTTTACAGTTGCAGCACCTGGTCCAAGCAATCCTGGTGGAGTCACAAAAGGTGGGATAATCTGCAAAATCCCAGTTTTGTAAAACACTTTGCTCATGGACACTCAAGTCTTCAGTGCTTGTGGAAGCTCTTACTGGCATTTCTCTCTAAACTAACTGTTCACCGTCATCCTGGTATCTACTGCAGGTGGCAAAGTACCCACCAAGGCAGCTGCTCCAAAGAAACCCAGTTGGGATTCTCACACCTTTTTCCCAAAAGAGCAATCTTTCTTTTGGTTTGGTGATCTGTTTTAATTTTTTATCAGCAGAAGTCAAGGTCTGGTGAGCATCTCTAGTGCAGTAAAATGCATAGGAGTAGGTGTACAGATCAGATCTAGTACACCTGACACTGCTGTGGATGGGTTGGGGCGGGGGGATGTATGCAGTTACAAAAGCGGGGAAAGCAGGAGTTGCTGGTGGTCCATCATCACCCACACAGCAATCAGGTTTTCTGTTGGATGGATTTCCAACCACTGATGCTCAAGCTGCAGCTCTGGAGAAGTACTTGACAGGTCTTGATCTGAATGTTGAAGAAAAGAAGAAGAAAGAGAAAGCCTCGAGAATTGCCCCACCTCCTCCACCTGTATGTAGAACCTGTTCTTTTCTTGCAACAATTTGGTTCAAGGACATGTATGTGTTTTGAGCTACTATTACATACACACATGGGTGTCATCATCATGATGCTGGGGAAAAAACATGTTGATGCCTTCAGGAAGTTGTGAAGAAATTGGAGTCAGGATTGGATATGTACCTTGTTGTGGAAGCTATTTCTGCAGAAGAAGCAACAGAGAGAGCATTGGGAAAGGTTGTGGATCCCAAAACTGGAGCAGTTTATCATCATCTATTCAATCCCATTCCTGTCAGTGATAAGACGTAAGCCCCTTCTGGACTCCTGCTTTGAGCTTATTTTCATATAACTAGTTTTTTGTTTCCATTGGGTTCCTCAGGAAAGTGGTTCTACAAAAGTTTGTTCATTCGGGTTTCATCAAGAAAGTCATGCTACATGTCATCTGCTCATTGGGTTCCTCAAGAAAAAGCAGTACTACAAAGTTTGTTCATTTGGGTTCTTCAAGAAAGCTTGTTTAGACATGTGTATATATGTGTTCTATTTTTCCTCCTGTTGGGTCAGGGGTATTGCAGAGCGTGTACAACGAGTAGAAAGTGAGGAAGTTGTCCAAGGGAAGATTGAAACAGGGGTAGCAGAATGGGAGCTACTACAGCTGAGTATGAGCAAGTTTGGTAATATTCAGCATGTGCCTCAAGTGGCAGTCACTGAAGCAGATGGCAAAAAAAGAACAGTAGATGTGAAAGCTGCAAGTGCACTCATTGCAGAGCTTATAGACACCAAAGTCCGAAAAGTGTCAGCTGCGTATACAGCTACTATTGCACAGGAGGTGGATGGAGTGGCAAAGCAGGTAGGCAATAATGTGCTAATTGAAGAATTTTGCAGACCACAATTTGCATTATTATTCAGTTTTTGAGCTTTGCAGATTGAAAAATCTCCCAATTTTGTTTTAAACATTCTTGAAGAATCCCTCTTCTTGTTCGCAAGTGGATGGATGGATTGATCTCAAGCAAAAGAAATGCATAGCTTTCCTGTATGCAGGCTAGAGCAGATGCTGAGAAGATTGGCATGGCAGCTCAAGAGCTAGCAAGAGTGTTTTTTGCTGTAAAGCTAGCAGAAGTGGAAGCAGAACAGGCAGCTTTAGCAGCAGCGCCGGAAACTACCCCAATTGCAGGGAAGAAGCCAGCAGCAACTCCAATCAAAGGGAAGCCAGGTGGTGCAGTCAAGGAGAAGCCAAGTGATGCAATTATAAAGAAGCTCGATTCTGTTAGTAAGCTCATGCAAGAAGCCCAAGTCACAAGTGCAGCAGCTGCAGCTGCAACTGAAGAGGCCCATCAACATGCAAGAGAAGCTCAGGTACCAGAAATAGTAGTTGTAAGGGAAATCCCAAAGTTGCAAGGCACCAAATTCCAGACAGAGAGAAGAGTTGTAATCTATGAGCTGATCTCCTGTAATGGGGTTTTTCTTTTGGTGTTTTTGGGCTGGCTTGATAAGGTAGCAGGAGATACAGAGTCAGTAAACCATTGTAAAATAGAGGCAGAAAAAGCAGCTGCTGCCGCCAAGCAGGCAGCAGCAAAGGTAGCTCAAGCAAGTGAGCAAGCTGCAGCTGAATTACAGAGTGCAAATGACATTGCCCAGGGCAATCCTCCAGATCCACCCTCAAAAGCTGGGAAAGTTGGAAAAGCGGCACTTCCAGTTCTGAAAGCTCCTCCAACTAAGACTGGAAGAGATGCACCCAATACAATGGTAGTTGTACTTCCCTTTGATACACACTTGTAATTTTACTTCTGAGCTCAAAACTCTCAAAACCCAAGTTGCAAAAAAAATTATGTTAGTGTTCATGTCCTCTATGAAACATGTGTTGATGATATTTGCAGCTGCAACACAGATTGACTGACTCTTTGGGTAACTCAAAAATGGAGTCCTGGAACCTACCTACCTACCTACCTACCTCATCATGCTCTTTTTGTTTGGTGTTTTTTGTGGGCTACACAGATTGTGGTTCCACCTGTGATTGAGAAGCCACCACCAGACCCAGCAATTCTGGAAAAAGCAAGGTTTGGAGGTTTGGGTCCTCCACCTTGGAAGCCTCTAACTTGTCAAATAAGTCAATTACTAGCTCCTGATCGTCAGTCCATTTGAAAGAGAAAAACTTGCCTCGACTTTACATAAAGTTGTGGTTGAATTAAGGTCTCAAAAAATGAAACCCTTTTTTTCTTTTCTTTTCGGGGTTTGATTGCCACAAAACAATGGTGCAGCTGCTAGATGTCCTGAAAATACTCCTGCTTGTATTTTGTGTTATGGTGATAGCTTAGTTCTGGATATGATTGGGTGTTAACACTTTTGTTTGACAGAATCACTGCAGAAGTGCTGGGATGAAATAGAAGCGAAGTACCTGACTACAATGCAAGAAACTTTCCTCTATTTGAGAAGAGAACGTTTACAGACAATTCCAATGTTGATTGAGGTGCTTGGTTTGGAATCAGCTCAGTAAATAGATGTCATTCATGGGATTTGATCAGATAAACAAGGAGAAGAACATCACACAATTACTACAGAAACCAAACTGGAGGGATCATCATCACAAACACAAACACCCCCCCCATTCAACAAGAAAAAAGGGGGTCAAAGCGGAACAACTACTTGGAACAAAACTTTCTCTTGTTGTTGTGTCAAGGTTCAGATTGATACATAACAAAACAGTCTTCTTTTTTTATGCAATAAGTACTCCATGATCCCACACTCCAATCAATCCTGAAGAAGGTTTTTCTCAAGATTTGTGGTTGGAACTGGGCAGATCAAAATGAATTTTGTGGAGCAGTTGCAGGAGCTTAATGGAAAGCAAAAGCTCTTTGATGAATTTCAAGTAAGAACTTTTTTTTTCTCTTCACATAATCTCTTTCATTCTCTATTGCATCTGGTGACGATAAATCCCATCTCAAAGACAGAAATTGTGTTTCATACTGATACTGGGATTTACCTCAGAAATCCTGCTGCAGAATCCTGGATGGGTCTTGTTGATCAGAGATAGATAAATGCGTGCTTGATTGCCATGAACAGAGAGAGGAGAAAGAGGGAGACGTCATGCATCGTTCTTTGCTCAATGTTTATTTTTCCTCAGTACTTTGCTGCTCTCTTGGAAGAGTGAATAAATTGCAGAGAGAAATGTTTATTGCAGGGAAAATACAACCGGATTAATTATGCACAACGCTACCAAAAACACATAATCAAGAAACTTTACAAAGAGGCAGCACAATTTGCAGAAGTATTACGCAAACTCTGTATCGATCGTCTTGAGGTCAGTGTGTTTTTGTGTTTTTGCTTCATACCATCCCACTTTCTTATATATGGAGTGAAGCACCCCCCCATATCCATTCCCTGACTTTTTCTTTCAATCTTGTTCCATGTTTTACAACAAACTATGCTGCTGAATTTGTGATTTTAGTTCAGTTTTTTATCAGTATCCAATCAACCATTTTCTCCTAATCATGATAAAATCACATTTGGTAGTTGAAGCTTTGGATCTTAAAGCAGAGTACTTGGGTGGGTATTATAGCTCTCACTTGGGCAGTAGGAAATTTAGTGCTTACTTTCTCCTTGTGCATTGGAGAGAATCAAAAACCCACTAACCAAGTGTTGTATGCTTTGCTGCAGAAAGGCAAGTTTAGTGAGCAGAAACAACTCGAAGATTTGCTGCAGGAACGCATGTCAACATTCACAAACCTCTTCACTGATCTTGTCCAAGCTGAGGTATCTATCTGGTACTCATCAGATGAGGATTTTATACTATTTGGTTTTTTTTTTGTTTGTTTCAAAATTAATGGCTTTTGTGAGTAGAACACTCTATAAGAGTCACGATTGCACTCAATTTTTGTCATGTTCCATTTTGGGCTTTTGCTGGCTGAACGGACTAACTGACACAATGGGTAACATCAAGATTTTTGTTATTCTGGAATAGAGATTTTCTGCAATGAAGTGGTGACAAATGGAAGTATAGATGGCAGAACTAAGGCAAAACACAACCTGTGATTAGAGCTGACAAAAACCGGGATAAACTGTGTTTTTTCAGCTGGACAGGCATTTGGAGTCTTGCAGTCTTTTACATGACTTCTTTTCAGGGAAAGTGGGTTCAATGATTGCCAGAGATTTTCATTGTAACTTGTCTGCAGCCAGGAGGGTGCCCTCTTGGGCTTTTGCAATACCCAAATGGCTAGTGCCCCTTGAAGGTTCCTTTCCAGAACTTCATGTGGTAATTCCATGTCATTCTTCTTCCTTCTCTACTTGGTTGGTTCCCTGCCTACACTTCTTTTCTACTTGATTCCTTCCCTAGCAATGGCTGCAGCAGCAGCAGCCATTGCAAATTTTACATCATGGATCATCCTTTGAATTTGAACATCCTCCTTTTTGTCTCTCCTACCACAAATGGTGGTCTCCATCACCGACACAAAACAGAATGTTTGAGCATTTGGAGATGATAGTTTTCTTTTCCATTCATGAACCCAATTGCTAGTATGCATATTTTCCCAGGTACTTTGTGAGGCATTATCTGTGGCATGCAATTTTTTGGCTGTTTTCACTGGGAAAGGTGGAATTGAGGACAAGAAAGTTGCAAAGAAGAAAAATCTGTCCCGAAGACTGAGTGGGCGCAGAACTACATGGTTGACAGTAAATACACCCACTTCCCGTGAAGAAGTGCAACTAGACCCTGTTGCTCATCCAGTCATTGCCCGTGAGCATCAAATTTTGTACTACCGTCTGGAGCTTATTGGTGACTCTCTCCTTGTCTATCTCTCTCCCTCTCTATCGCTCTGTCTCTCTGTCTGTGTATGATTCTCCTCTCCTCTTTGGTGCATTAGCTCTCTGAACCTGGTCAGAACACCTCAGGCATTTTATTCCAAGGTTTTATGTGAAGGATAGGAAGATTGGCTTGCACATACGTTGCAGAGCTGCAACCTGTAATTGATGGAGCATATGGTCATCTAGACGCTTGGCTGATGAAGCGATGCAACGTAAGACCACCACAGTTTTTTTTGTGGGATTTGTAATTGTTTCTCACTGGATTCTTCATGTTTGCTATCAGCAAATCTTAAAACCCAAGAAAAAGCCATAGTTTATGACTCTGTCTAGTTGCTACAAAAGTCTGGAGTGATGTTACTTGACAAATAAGTAATGGGTTGATGTAGAAATTTGTTAACAGGATGAATGTGAGCTAGTAGAGGAGATTATTTCTGTTGTAAAGGACTCAATCAGAGAAAACATTCCATTGTGGTACCGTATGTGGATGGAAGATCAGGAGTTCCAAGTCGACAAAGATGACATCAAGATGGTGATTCTACCAAAAGAACTTCACCTTTACTTACATACCTCTAATAGTACTGCCAGCCATCATTTTATTTTTTCTCTTACATATTCTTGGCTTTCATGTGCATATCTTTATTAAAAAATTACTTGATTCCTTTGATACTAATATTTTTCTGGTGAAAATTCACAGATTGTGCATGTGCCCCCAGAGCCAATTGAAGACTTGACTCCTTGGCACATCCGGGTGATGGAATCCCTTGCACAAACCTTCAAGAATTTCACAGGTTTATTCCATATCCAGAACACTCTCTCTCTCTCTCTCTCTCTCTCTCATGTATTGAACTCATATTCTTCACATGATCTGCAATTTGTAAACACTGTGTTTTGAGATTGAGTCTAGTTTATGTCAAGACTCTGTAATCTGGATTTGTCCATAATCAGGATTTTCTTTCATGTCTCTGAAAGAGAATTTTTGTTTTTGGAGATTAAAAAAAAGAAAAAGAAAAGGCAATGTTTTTGCAGGGGGCTTCTCAAGAGTGGAACAAGTCTTGGATGCTACCATACAAGCTATTGACAACGTTTATATGATGTACCAGGATGATCCAAGATACAATATGTATCCTCGTCTCCCCAGAACTAAGAGTCGGCGATATGGCCATTTCCAACATTGGGCTAACCTTGCTCATGAGATCATCAAGGTTAAAAGAAATAAAGTAAAAATTGCTATGTAGAGAATTGGCACTTATGGTTTTCCATAGTTCTTGTTTAGAAGATTGTGATGTTGTCAAGAACAAACAAACAAACACATCTACAAAGGCAACACAAAACAAGGGGTGAAAGAAAGAAAGAAAGAAACATGATATGGGTGGTGAAAGACTACATGGGTGGCGAAAGGTTTTGATTGATGATCATGGTGATGAGCTCACATTTTGTCAAGGGTCCAAATTGGAAAGTTTTTTTTTGCAGCTTTCATCTCAAGGACAGGAGAAAGCTGGCTTCACTGCTGTCATAGACTGGCGAGCGTTTCTAGTCTCATTAGCTGATGCCCATTTTGATTACTGCATCTCTGCTTCCACATTGGATGATATTGTACTTGCCCGCACAGGTAATGAGAGTCTGGAGATAATTCATATTGTGTGTATGTGTGTATGGTGGATCCAGTTTTTCTCTATAGTGGTTCTTGTTCAAAGCCTCTCCATGGACCCCAAGTTTCAGACATGATCTGTTTTTTCCTTTATATATAAGAACTTGTGATCTGGTTGTGGGTGTTTTCTGCAGATTTTTTCCTTGTGGTGGCAACCAAAAAGATTGGTCATCCAACAGAAGGCTGGATGACTTTGGACGACTTTCTCAAGACAAAAGTGTGGTTTGATAAGAGTAAGAGCAGCTCCACCCATGCTCAGTATGTCGCCCTGCAACAGGATTTCTCACATCCAAGATTAGTTATTTACTTTTTTCACAACCTCACCCATAAAACTGAAACTGGGACTGCAAAAGGTGGCAGACTACTAGTAGCAACCCACATGACCGATCAAACCATCTTGCCAGTCAACAGCAAGTGTTAGGCTTTGCTGGGCCTTTCAGCATCTTGTGCAAAAATGCTGGGCTAAAATCATTTTGCTGAGCCAAACTAGCATGTTTAAACCTTTCTTCATCCAAAATTTGCTGTACAGTGCACCAGTGGAGTTGCTCTAACACAACCTTCTGATATTCATCTTAGCTTCTTGGCAAGATTGCACCAAATAGATTTGATTTCTTTTTTTTTCCCCCCTCTCTTTCTCTAGAGTTTTTCCACAGTTCCTTGCTGTTGTTTCTCTTCACGACTCAAGGGGACTGTGTTTTTCCTTCTCAAATGAAAAGAGCATACATGTACATACATGTGTCATGTATTTCTTAGCCATCAATGACAAGCTGGTGTTGTTGTTGTTGTTGTGGTTTGTTTGTGGCCATTTTTTCTTGTGCTACTACTATTGTAGGCAGCAACAATGAGGAGGAAGATAATGATGATGATGAGATAGACTACAATTTCCCAGCAGCTCTCAAGACATTTGTATACTCAGTGCTTGATGTAAATGGTGATCCTGGTCTTCCATGGCAGACCTTGCTCTTGTACCTATGCCGAGATGAATCTCAAGAGATGGCACTGCAGAAAGCCTTCACAGTGCTCAGCTGTAACACGTACAATTCTGCTCTTTCCTACCCCTCACCACCTCCCCAATGCAATTTGGGTGTCTCCCCTACCGATTTCCCACCAGCATAACAGATCAAGCAACCCAACAACAATTTCTGTAAACCTCGACACATACTCTGCCATGTACAAGAGCTCATGCCTCTTGAGCTAGAGCTGCTGTAACAGAGGCATGATGATGACACCTCTTGAGATAATTCTTTTTGTGTGCAGGTCACCAGAGGATGTGGCATTGAACCCAGAGGAATTACTACAAGCCTTGTACCCTGGAGGTGTGGATGGAGCACTGGCAGCAGGTTGTATACCATGGACAACCATTGATTTGCAGGTGTGTATATATATATATCCAGGTCCCCCACTCTGTCACTGCCTTCAAATCAAAACTCAGGAATGTCAAGAGAAATGATGCTTTGAGGATGTGGGTGCCACCAGGCGAGGACTGGCAAGGAAAACAAATTAGTGTATATGAAGCAAAGGGAGAAGTTTGCTAAAATTGCATGAAAATTTTGCTGTGTAGGATGTACTCTATGCAGTGGGTGTTGAGAAACATACACCAATTGTGGAGCCTAGGACAGTAGCTTCATATGTTAGTAGCACTCCTGAGGAAAAGCTCAGTGAGCCTGTAAGTCAATCTCATCTTAATTGTGCTTCTTGTTCTTGTTATGCACTAGGATTCAAGAAAAGAAGATGACCAGGCAAAGAAGAAAATGCAGCCAAGTCTATTGGGTTTCTTTTGAGCATTTATGAATTTTGCAGGTTCAGGTAAATTTAGTGAAGAAAGGTGTGGATTTGGTTTGAATGAAATGGTGGGTGGGTGATGGCCAGGATACCACAATATGTTCATTTCTGGGAAGCAACATGAGTAGTAATGTCTCACAGATGAGTGAATCAGAAGCAGAAACTGTGAGGGAATTTCTGGCATGTGTTGTGCCTGATGGCAGCAAGCCCAGCAGCAGTGAGTTGCAAATCACCAGCCCACTGAATGTACCAACAGATGATGACAATGATGATGAGCAATTGAGTTCCATATCTGAATATCTTACAGTAGATGATGTGATCAAGTGCTCAGCTGCTGCCAAATTGCGTTCTGCTCTCTCTGCCACCTTTCAACAACTGTCAGTGAATTTTAATCTTGTGGCAGCTGCCGTTGATGATTATGACTTAAGTTCACACTTGTAAGTATCCAATCTCAATTAGAATGTACTTCACAAGACACAATATACCATACTTGGAGAGATTTTTTGTCTTTTGTGAAGCCTACCCAAGAGGCAGAGGCAAAATTCCAGAGTGTAACATGCCATCCGAATACACTAGAAAAAATATGCCAAGTCTCTGCCAGGTGTTTACAGATCTGCTGCTTTGTCAGATGAAGGGAGAAAGAGAAGACATAATATGCAATTATATACTATCCAGCTTATCCCTCTAGTGAACTGTTTGTCCTTCACAATTCCAACTCTGAAGAAATTTGCCACTCCACCTGTGCTCACCAACACACAAAATGAACACCGTGCCAGGGTGAGAAAACAAGAGTGACTTCACATATAATACATTATGACAAATTTGGTAAGGAGATCATCTCTCTTTCTCAATTGGGTGTGACTGAATCAATCAATCAGGTGTTACCAAAGCTCCCAGGATAATAACCCATGTTTGCAATTTCAGAAAGGAGTATCATAGTATAGTAGGGTCAGCTTCCACAACAAGTGTGACAACACAAATTCCTCAGTACAGGGGCAGCTTCAACACATGACTGTTGAATAATTAATTAATTCACTTTGAAGTTTCCATGTCAAAAAACAGGCAACTATTCCTGAATATTCCAACAGATTCTCTATTTTCCTTCACAGAATTCGTTTCTTTGAAAGAAGTACTGGGAAAGGACCTTGAACAGGGCAGTTCTGGGAATTCAGGTTGTGTGATCAGCCCTTGCCTCATGTCATGCCCTCATTCCCAGAAATCCCCCATTCTTGGTCTTTACCCTACACAAAAAACATCTGGAAAAGACATTTAGAAGAGTCTTAACACTGCTGAAGTTCCAAAAAGAATTGGTACGAACCTGGGGTTCTTCAATGGCAGCTGCAATTCTAGGCTCTCTTTGAAAGGCTGAAATACCCGTTTCACATCTTCTGGTGTCACCTCTTGAAGAGAAGGTGGGTTCCACTGCTCACACAATAGCCACAATTTCCCAGTGAAATTCAAGTCAATATACAGTAGCCTACAGACTCTGCTATGTTTTCTTTTCCAAGCTCAAGCTGACACTGCCAAAATGAAGCAAAGCAAAAACTGGAGATCACAAAAAGACCATTTTGTTTTTGGATGGATCTGACCTTGGGGGTGTTGTCCTTTTCCACTACAATTGCCCTAATCCCCTGCAAGTAGAAACCATATGATGGTATGTGATATGGGTAACAATCAGTCTCGGGCAGTTCTTTGAGATTTCAACATAATCTCCACTTTTGGGATTTTGATTTTGAAAAGTTCCAAAATAAAAAAAACCTCCAGTTTGAGGCTTTTGGAAATCATGAAAATAAAATAACCACCGGTTGGTTCAAGGCTTTTGAAACATTTCAGCAAACTAGTGGATTTCCTACAAGAGCCAGGCAAAGAACCAGCAACTCAGTCTAGATCCTTTTATTTTTCTTGAGAACCCTGGCTATGGGTCAAAACCAGTTCTTTGAAGCTTTGTTTTTGGTAGAACTGCCCATCAAGGGTCCACACACACCCAACCATTACCTACCAGCTCTTTCTGTGATAAAGGGAAACTGCCAGTCAGTCAAGGCTTCATATATACCTGGCCTATACCTGCGAGTTCTTTCCTTGACAAAGAGGAAACTACCCGCTCCATGGTTGGTTCTCATCTAGTTCTCCTCATCTGGTTCAGAGAGAGAGAGAGAGAGAGAGAGAGATGTGAAACATACCTCATACAAATCCTTTGAAATTGTCCCACATAAAGCATTGATTGTGAGCCGGTATTCAGTGCGCAAGCACTCCTGCAATGTCTTGTTGCGTGCTTCCCGAATCTGTAATACTCACAACAAAAAAAAGCATTAGTCATGTAAGTAGGTCCATCATAAGTAAACAAAACACACCAAAAAAAAATCATCCAACTTTGTCCTTGTGCCAAAAAAAATAAAATTTTCACAAGATCCAAAAAAGAAAAAAGAAAATCTAAAAACAACTTCACACTTTATTTTTCCTCTCCAGAATTTTTTTTCAAAAGGTTTTTTTTTAAATAAATTTTAGAGTAAGCAAGAAGATTACTATAATAATGAGCATGCAGTTTTGTTAAAGACTGCAAAGTAGATGTTGCTTGCTATATAACACACAGGGAATTGAAGCTAGCACTAATATTATGTGTGATGTGATTTTCTCATTATCATTATTACCGAAACAAGTGTTACTTTCAGACCCATCGGGGATGACCGTTTGAAGATTTTGATCAAGTCTTTTGCCCAATCCTCACCAGATTCCTCGAATTCTGCCTCCTGTAACAATCAGTGCCAACACCCATTACTCCCAAAAAAGTCCTTTATTCAAATGCAATAAATAGATATGTGGAGAAAATAATGACAACAAATAGGGGGTGGGACCAAAAAAAAAAACCGAGAGCATAAGAGCAACACAAAGAGTCAAACTCTTGAGAATTTGCACATACAAGAGCTGCCAATATGTCTTCCACACTGTCCTTGCTGAAGATCTTATTGATTGCATCAGTTCTGCAAAAAACAGAATGATGTGTAAGTCAGCCTTTTTCATCATTTGCTTGAGATGGGGAAAACTACTTGCTCAACCCCTTTGATTATGAGTGTAGTGTCCCCCAGACTTTTAGGGTTTAGGGTTTAGGGATTAAACCCTAAACCCTAAAGCACCCAACAAAGCTTTTTGCTATCATCTATCTAAATGGAAAAATTGTGCACCTGTGGAGAATGCTCTTTTCTCCAGGAGTAGCAGCTGGGCTGCTGAACTCATTCAGAGTGTTTTCTATTGCAACTAAGTCTCCTGTCGACAACTCATACAGCTGCTTCTCAAGCTCTGGTAGCCTCTGCCATCCCATACCCCATTTCCAAAACGAAAGCAGCAGACTCATTTGCAAGGTTTGTACCAGTGTTATTAGAGTCTGGACAAGGCTGATTTTTGGCTGGTATGTCGCAGATATAGACCTGATATTGAGATCGATATAGCCCTGGTATTAATTTGGTATCACGTCAAGTCACTACCAGGCACGTACTGGTACAAGGCTGGCATTGCCTCAGGTCATACCAGTCTGGTCAGTTCTTTCATACCATGAGCAGTACCCACCAGTCTATATACCAGGCAGGAAACCCTGGTAGCTGCCCAACACTGGTTTATACCAAAATGGACTATCATGTACATTTACATGCCATGTGCAGGAAATCTGCAATCTGATTTCACTCAAGCAAGCATCGGAGATGAGTAAAAACCTCAAGAGGAACGAAATGTGTTGCAAGCCCACAAGCAAGCATTTCTGCTCCATCTAAGCGGCTCCCAGTTAGTGCAAGGTACTCCCCTGCAGATTTCCAAACTCCATCAAAAGGACAGGCATAAGAGACCGAGACCTTGGTGGGGTTATAATCAAGCAAGCAAGCAGCACTCAGATATATCCAAGAATCCAATAATCCAATCAGTAAAAATGGTGATGCCAGAAAGAAAAAGGAAGCAGAAAGAAACATGCCCACAAACAAACAATTCCATTGTTGAGTCCAACTGCAATTGCCAGAAGAAAAAGGAAGTGGAAATGAAGATACCCACAAAACCAACAATTGCATTTGATGAATTAATGAACAATGTCAGAAGAAGAAAGGAAGCAGAGAAGAGATGCTCATGAGAATTGCATTTGTTGTGTTTTGATGGGAAGGGGGAGACAATTACCTAGATGACCAGGGAGGCGTGACAGCCAGAAAGAGGAACCACAATCAGTGTGAAGACCTAGGGCTGCTTCTGGCATGGAAAACACCTGTTTACAAAAGGAGGAAAACACTCCCACCCGTAATAAGAACTGACCAAAATACACTCTGCTGCAACCGACCAACATTGCAAGCTTTTGAAGATTGCAAAAGGGTTTTCCTCCAAATTGCTAAGAAAACAAACAAAATGGTTTTCCTCGAATTGCTGAGAAAATGAGCAAAAGGGTTTTTCATCCAAATTAGGTCATGAGAAAAAAGCACTCACAGTCTTTTCTGTGGCCACTCCATATCTGCCGGGAACAGTAAGCCCTGCCCCTCCTCCCATGACAAGTCCAGTCCACAATGCTATCTGCAACAACAAAAACAACCCCCCCAAAAATAAATAAATAAATAAATCCCCACAATATTCTGGAATAAATCATTTGTGGGACGTTCTGAACTTCACAAATTTCACTCTGAGATTTCATGGCAAGCAACTAGGAGCAACAAATGTCTGGTTCACTACCGGACAGAGACAAACAGACAGACAGACAGACAGCTTACAAGAGGCTTCTTGTATGTTGCTGCATGATAATCAAGCCAGTATTTGCTGTAAACAACCTCTGTTGTGGAGGGATCATCTGCCACAATGCCCCAAAAAAACTTCCTTGTGATTTCAACCCAAAATGGGAATTTTATTCTCTCTGAAAATCAATCAATGACTGCTCGAAAAGCAAAGCTGCATCATCTTTGATCAACCTGCTGCTTGCACTTGTCCAAAAGAGTTGGGAAAGAGAGAGAGAATCCAAAACAGAGAAACACAGAGAGAAGAACATCAGCAGCAGCAACTGCACAAGAACAAAATCTGCATTACCTGCTGCTGCCTTTTGTGCATTGTAAAACATGCGAAGATCACCACCAGCACAGAATACTCGCCCATTCCCCTGCCACCCACCCCCCATAAAAAAGAACCAACCCCATGTCATTGATCTTGCTGATTTCTGATTGATTTTTCCAACAACAACAACAACAACAATAACAACAAAAAAATTGCAAACAATTCCCACATCCTCAACACCCAACATGACCTCACAAACACTCACAAAATAACAACTGTGTGAGGAGGAGAACCAGGAGAACAGCAGAAACCAACAATTGTTGTGACAAACCTTGAGGACTAGGAAGTCCACATTCTCATCTCCTTCTGATTGCTCGTAAAGATTACAAAGGATCCGTACCTTGGAAAAAAAAAACACACCAACAGCAACAACAAAAGCTCAGCTTCCAGGACCTTGGAGGACTTTCTATTGAGGACTTGGGGATGGTTTTTCTAACTTACAACAACAAGAGAGAGAGAAGAGGAGAGGAGAGAAGAGCAGAGCACATTAGATTGATTTTTTTTGTTGTTACCATCTCAAGGTTGATGCAATTGAGCACCCTTGGTCTATTCAACGTCACAATCCTGGCAATGCCTTTGTCCTCCACAAGAATCTGCACCCAAAACCCTCACCCACAAAACTGTTACCACCAACACCACCACCGACAACAACAACGACGACGACGACAACAACAGCACAATCTTTGCACATCACCAACAACAAGAATTTTTGTGCAGCCTGCCAAGCCTTTCTGTAATTGAGGAATATGTTGTAAGCTTTACCGGTGCATGTTCTTCTGCAGCTGGAATCTGAGGCACTCTAACTGAGCTGGGATTCACCATTGCTGCCTGCCTGCCTGCCTGTGTATTACTATTATCACTTCACCGCACAACCCAAGAAACAACACTAACTTTCTGCAATCAAAACCAGATGCATTAAATCTTGTATCTATAAGACAAGAAGACTTGGGAAGAAGAAGAAGCTCAGAAGGAAGGAGATTATAGCTTCCCTCCTCCCCCCACCCAAGATCACCAATCCCTTCTCAATCCCTTCCCCAGTAATAAAAACAACAACAACAACAACAAAAATAAGAGCTTTGATGAAACAAAAGCTTGCTACAACAGTTCAATCTTCAACCAAAAAACCACATCACCCTAAAACTGCATTATCATCATCAAACTCAAAAATCAAGAATCAAAAAACAACAACAACAAACAAGAAGCACCACCTGCAGCAAAAAATAAAACCACCCAAATTGGGGAACAAATCAATAGTACTATTCATGTGGAGCTCAAATGGATGCTGAGAGAAAAACAAAATTACAAAACAAGTTTGGAAGAAGAAATTGATGATGATGATGATAATGATGATATGGAGTCTACTACTTCAAATTGCTGTTTTACAACAATCAATCAACAATGTGTGTATTTTTGGGGAGCTATGGATTCTTCAACTCTTTGATTGTTTTGCAACTCAATCAATGCTGTGCTCCTCTCTCTCTCTCTCTCATAAATGTTTTTCAGAGTAGGTAAGGCCAACAAATGCCATGTACCTACTCTACCTATTGTTTACTTGTATTATTATTTGTCTCCCAAATTTATTTTTTTATTTTATTTATTTATTTTTAATTTAATCCACTTTCATTGGCATCACAAATAATAACAAGGGGTGTGTTGTTGTCACACTAAATGGCCTTGCCCATTTACATCACCACCAGAGGGAAAGAAAGAAAATCAAGGTTGTGTCACCACCTTCTTTTTGGTTTGGTCTCAAAATGGAACTCTGTAATTTCTTTCGTATTTCTAAGGTCTCTTTCCATTCAGCTTTGAAACAGCTAACATTCCCAAAATAGAAAATATTATAGAGCTTTCCTTTCCTTTTCTTTTCTTTTCTTCTTCATTTCTTTTTGAATTTCTGAGGTCTCTTTTCATTGGGCTGCTTTGCTCACAGTTGCCACACAATGAGTTGTGATCACAACAACCTAATTGGAAAGCCACTGCAGTGTTCTAACATATGTTTTGCAGTGCATAATTAGAGTGGGCTAAAAATGCTAGTGGTGATGGTAACATTGGAACTGGTTTCGAAGGGGAACAATTATACGATCTCATAGTATTTTGTCTTATCAAAATAATTTGAAATTTGAAATTTGCTCTGAATGCAATGGGGTCTTTTTTAGTATGTGTCTTTTCAAAACTGCTTTTTTTTCAACATCATACTTGCATATGATGAAAATAACAAACGAATTTTCTACACCAATTTGTATTTCTTTTTTTAAAATTGAACTTGAATTCAATTCAAGTTGCATGCAATGTCATTCAATATTTTCATTTCCATAAAATTTAATTTCTTTTTTAAATTTTATCATCATTGGTAGTGCATAGCAACACAGAGCCCCTAATAATTTTAATTTTTGTCACCACTATGTTCCTCCTTAATTTTGTTTTACACTAATACCTCACTCTATGCGCATGGCTACGACCTATTATGGTTTTGAGCTAAACCTACCCATTAGGGTTTGTAGAGGCCATACTGAACTCACACCCAACCACCATAGCACCTTAATGTCTATGGATGAAAAACAGTTTTTCATTGTATTCCTCTTCCATGATGTTGTGTATTCTTTTGTTTTTTTCCATCAATATCACAAACCACCTTCTATTCTCTTTCTCCATGCATGGTCAAGCTTCTTTTTCTTTGGACTTTGGAGTACAACTTGCTTCATTTCTAACACTGATCGTTTTTTTGTTGCAATTTCTAATATTTTCATCATCTTCACCAATGAGCTTGTTGTTGATACTTTCAAACTTTATGTGCATCCTTCTTCCACTCTCCTTCTCCACACATTGCCAAACTTCTTCTTTTGTAGATTCTAGAATACAACATGCATCATCATTTTCAACTCCGATTTTTCATTGTTGCAAGTTTTTTTTTCATCATCTTTCATTAGTGAGCTTGCTTTTTTATGTGCATTTTGTTTTTATGTGTGCATTTTGCAATTTTTTCAATTGTGGATTTGATGTTGTAACTCTAATGACACATTTTTGTTTATTTTCATGTGTCTTACATATCACAAAAATCGCAACAATTGTTTGGGTTTGATGTTTTAGTTACTATGATGCATTTTGGTTTTTTCATGTCTTTGACATTGTTGAAGTTGCAATAGTGGTTTTGGCAATAGTCGCAAACATTGCAATTGTGATTTATGGCAACAATTTTGTTCAATACATTTGAACATTAAGTTTGTCTACTACATTTTTTTTTAAATTTCTTATTTCATTTCTTAAGGTTTTTTTCAACTTTTTTTTGTTTAAGTTATTGTCAAAATGTGCTTATGGAAAAACAATTATGCCTTCTTCTTGTTGTTTATTGTTTTGTTGCAAGCTTTGTCATCATGTGAGCTCACCATGGACAATGAGAAATGGGTGGTCACAATGGGGATCTTTCTTATCCTCAATGAAACTCTTAAACAAGTTTGTGACATACAAGAACTAACCAACCATTTCGCATATCTAGATTAAATTGAAATTCATAACAATGGAAACAACTTTATTAAATCTTGTTAATTCATCATTTGAACATGTATCACATTCATATGGTCTTCATTTGGTTTCAACATACAAATATGAAATAAAAAACTATGTCCAATTTTTTTAAGGTGTGCCACTAACGACAAAAATAACCAATGAATAGTGAAGAATAATCAATGATAAAATAGCTTAAAATAGTTAATGGTAAATAGTTTAAAACAACCAATAATAATGAATGGTAAAATAACATAAAATATTCAATAATAGCTTATGAAAAAATAGGTTATAATAATCAACAAATTTTAATCATAAAATATTGAAAAATACATTATGGTAATATAAGTTAGAATATCCATTAATAGCCTAGAATATAATAACCTATAGTAAATATAACATAAAATAACCAATAAAAGCTTACAATAAAATAACCACCAATAGCCTATCATAATTTAACCTATAGTATCTAACAATAACTTACAATAGAATAACCACCAATAACCTATAATAGAATAGCCAAAAATTGTCAAAAATTGCATATGGTAAAAAAAAATGTGCATAATAATATGTGATGACAAAAAATATCATTCATTTAAATAGTGATCCAATAGTTAAAAACTTATTCCTTAAACATGGTGAAAGTAGATGAAAGGTTCAAACCTTCACATTTACACCCTAGGTTAGTGGGCTAAATTATTGCTTAAGTTAGGTAACCCAATGAAGGTTCTCAAGGTGTCTAGCTTAAGTTCGAATTCACTATTAAGAAATTCGATTAACTATTGGTGAATTGAATTAATTATTATTGAATTCATTTGTTTGTAACAATTCATCCTTAAAGAGTTGCCCACTTTCACCTTAGTAAATATGTCCAAATACATTTGAAATTTAGTGAAACATAAAGTGAATTTGGATGCACATTGGTCTAATGAAGCTTCAAACTATAAATTCAACATTTTCTCAAACATTGTCAAATCATCATAACAAGATATTTTAATATTGTCATTCTAAAATATAATAACCATATATATATATATAATTTAATTTCATGGATAAGTTCATGGAAAATCCAAAATTCACAATGAGAGAACAAAAATTATAAAAAAATGTCAAATTCTTATACTAAAAAAATGAAATGAGATTAAAAAATTAAGTGAAATTTTTTCCCAATTTTTTCCATCTAAATTATATTCATTCATCACTAATGTTAAAAAACATCTAATTATCTAGTTTTTACCTTGTGCAAACCCTAAAGCCCTAAAGCCCTAAACCGAACCCTAACCCTAAGGCCATGAAACCCCCCCCCCCTCGTCTGGATCTAGAGCTCTCTTGTGCGAGAGAGAGAGAGAGAGAGAGTCCGAGCGAGCGACCGAGTGACAACTGCGTTTGTGGAGAGAGTGAGAGCTGCTGCAATGGGAGATGATCGAGTTAAGGGGACTGTGACTCCTTTGGCAGAGACGTTATCAGAGGCTGATGCTGCGGTTGTAGCGAGAAGAGTGGCAGAGGCGATTCAAGCACAGCGTCAGCAATTGCAAACTTTGCAAGGATATCACGATGACAATCGCGCTCTCTGTAATGCCCTCGTGCAGCTTCCGGATTTGGTTTCTTACGATATCATGGTACTACACACACACCACACCTCCTTTTGAACTCCTCCCTTTCTTTCTTCTTAGCAAACTGAATTTCCCTTTGAAAAAACCTACATGGAGGAGAAGAGGTTCGTTTCTCGCAGTTTTCTTTGTAACAGGGGCAAGTTCTTTGTGTATGATGAAAAGGATCACAATTTTTCTTGGCTTGCTGCAGGTTCCCTTTGGAAAAGCTGCATTCATGCCAGGACGTCTCATACATACAAATGAGTTTCTGGTATGAATTCGTGGCCATGTTTTTTTTTCCTCTCTCTCTCTCTCTCTCTCATTGTTATGTCCTCCCCGGGTTGCAGCATTGTTCTCCCTTCGTTCCAAAGAGTAGAACAAAAAGGCTTTTTCTCTACCCTAACTAGGGTTCTGCTATTGAGAAATTTCTTCTCTGGAATAAAATCTCTTCTTGCTCTTCTTTTTTTTTTCTTTTTGGGGTGGGAATGGCTGTCATGGCGATAGCTCAGGTTCTTTTAGGAGAGGGTTACTACGCAGAACGCTCTGCAAAACAGGCAGTGGAGATACTCGAGCGCCGGAGTGAATTCTTGGATTCCAAAATCAATGCTACCAAAGTCCATATTGGAGATCTTGAAGCAGAAGCCACCTTTGTCAAAAACATAGCAGATGAAGCTGCAGTTTGTTCTCTCTCTCTTTCTCTGTCCATCCATCTCTTTCTTTCTTCATTTCTCTATTCTTATGAAAGTTATTCTTTTGTTGTTTTGATTGGTGGGTGTTGCTTTTACCCGGATTGTTCTTCAGGGGATCCCATCTTAAGAGTTTTTTCCTGGACTTAGATTGATGTAAGTTTTGTCTAAAGCACTTGGGTCTTATCCTCTCTGCTTCCTGGGTCTCTGAGGATGGTAGGCAGGTGTTGTGGAGATCAAGGAGGAATACACAGAACCAACTGAGTTTTCTTTTCAGCAAACAAGTCCTGTTGAAGATGCTACACCAGGTTCATAGTTCATACACCATTTCTCTTTTGTTGTTTGCTTTGACTCGTGCAGATTTAGACACCTTATGAATATCAAGACCAAAAAACACATAGAGAGGAGACATTTCTTTAGAACGTGGTAATCCTAAGAATGCGGATGGTTTTGGGTGGCTTGTATACAGTTGATGGAAAGGTTTCTGCGGATGCAGAAGATGCAAAGATTATGGCACGAATTGCTGAACTAGAGTTGGCAGAGGCTGCTGCTGAAGATGATGGTACAGGCAGTGATGATGATAATGATGCAGAGGTTTATAGACCGTTCGCTCCTTTCCAGAGATTACTGCTAGATGAAGATGAAGATGAAGAGGGAGAAGACGAAGAGGAGGAAGAAGAAGATGATGATGATGAACATGAAGATTTCTTACAAAGGCTAGCACAACTTCCCAGTTCAAGCAGCAAAGGACAAGCACACTTCACAAGTGAATTGTACCAGCAGCAACCAAACAGAGTGCCAAGTGAAGAACATGATAAAGGTGCTCATGAAATTCATGCTGCACCACATCGTGTCAGATTCGAGGATGAACTCAATGTGGAGAGAGGAGCTTCTCTTTCTGCTCAAGACCGGCTTCCACCACGTTCTCATTCTCTTTCCACTGTGCATCTACAGGTGTGTGTGTGTGTTCAAAATCTTCACTCAGTCCGGTGTCCTCTTCATTATTTGTGGAAATTGGTTTCAAAGTTTTGGAATCAGATCCTGTGGGTTGTGGATAAAAGTGTTGTTTTATTTCAAACTTGTGCTCAAAATGACAGCAGTGCAAAGTTTGGGTCAGGATTCAAGGATTGAGCTTGAAGACATGGGGTTGTGAATGAATGGTATTGGATCAAAGACTTAGTACATTGTTCTGCCTGTGACAGGCCTTTTCTGGAACTGTTTTGGAACGGAACCCTGGTAACCTCTCTTCTAATCAATCTGTTGCCCAGGTGAGTCATTCCTCCATCTTATTCATTTGAATTCAGAACCTTGCTTGATTACACAAAGTAGTTACCAGTGTCTGTGCTCAATATGTGATGGTGTTTTGAATGTTCATGGCCATGGTCTTTTGACTGCAGCAGCTTTAGTTAGGAGAGTGGGAAGGTGATTGCAACTGGTTGTGGAATACCTAATAGCTTTGTGCACCTGTGTTAGCTTTGACAAGTGCTTTTCTGACTTGTTTGAGAGCAAAGAAGTACACTTGGATGACTGCCTTGTACACTTGTGGTGGTATCCTTAGGGTTTAGAGGAACCTATCACCTGACTCCAGGCCTCACTGAACGAATTTCCAATGAGAAACTCAGCTTCTTATTTCTATGTTGTTAGCATTCTTACATTAGTTTCCTGCAAATGTTGCATGCAATTTCTTCTGAACAACAAAAGACAGAACAGGAAATTATGAGATAAAAACCCTATATCTCAAGCTTCAAGTGTGAAGCCATGGGGTGTTAATTTTTTCTGAGTTCAATTTGGTAACCTTAAACAATTGACCACAGGAAGAGGAAAATCGGCCAACGCGACCAGTGTCAAAATTCAAGCTTCGCAAGGGCAAAGACTCCTAGGGCACAGAGCAGTTTATGGGAGTGAGATCAACAATCTGAAAGACAGGTTGGTGTCATTTTATGTAAGATATTGCTGCCATTTTTCAAGGAGAGATTGCAGTTTTCACATGTAAGTAGGAAAATGAGCACAAATTGTTAAGAGATGCAAATCATCTGCACAAATTGTTCCTTTTTTGGATCCTGCTGAAAAAAACACATCACTTGTGGTAAATGCTCATTTTTTTGTTTACCTCATCACATTTTGTGGAAAAAAGTAAGGAGCATCATTACAGGATTGTGAGATAGGACTGACACTCATGGAAACATTGCAAATATTATTCTGGAAGTTTGCCCATTTACACTATTGAATTTGTTCAAACTTTTTAAACAAACAGGGGGTTATTGTAGTGCTCGTAGTGAAGTACACTTAGATTGTGATGATCATGCAGTGGAGAACCACTGTCTACTTGGTGTCTTTTTTTGTGTCATTCTGTAAATCTTTCTAATCACTCCAACAAATGTGAAAGCAAGTTTGCACCTTGATGCAAGCAAGACTCAATGCATGGTTGAATTTGTACTTTTTGAAACTATGTTGGTTTGAACCCTTCATTTCTTCTCAGAGTTGGCTTCTATTGTTTTTTTCCTCTCTTTGTTACGTCTGAGGTTCCTGATGCCACTGATGGATACAAAGTTGTTAACATGGAATTCCTGCTATATAACACCACTTTGTTAAACCATCTTGAAAATGGTTTTATGCTGGATTGGGACTGTAAACCTCATCTTCAAAGAGGTTCAGATCCCCAACTTCTGGGTGTGTATGTCTGTTTACTTTTGAGGATTGATCAAGTATCTGCTTGGTTTTTTGTTTCACTCCGTAAGCACAAAGCAGCATATCTCTCTTTATGAACTGATTGGTAGGTTTAAATTCTGACTTTCAAAGATTTGTTGTACAGAAGTGTTTGGTGATGTCTTTTAAGTCAATGGAGATTACTAGAAGAGCATGTGGGATCAATGCACGTTACGTGAAGATACAATGCATGTGTGCTCTATGTGTTATGAGCATGGCAGATCTGAAGTGCACGCTTATATTTAGGTAAGTGGCCATTGGTTTTGTTCAAGCATGCACAACTATAATGAAATTGTGTGTCAATTTGATATTTGAAAATTCTTTTTGTGGGTTTGAGTTCGTGATTTGATCCATTTCGCCTTCAACTAACTCTAAGAGATCAAACATGGGAATGGGAAGTGTCTAACCAACCACAAAGGTTTGGTGGAAGTTGAGAAACAATTGATTCCATTCCTATTGCTCCTCTTTGAATGGAAGACACTTGTATCTAAGTGAATTTTGTTGCTTAAGAAAAGTCATTAGAATTTCGATTGTGCACATGATGTGAAAAACAAGGCAAATTGTGGGCCAACGCAGGCCAATAATACACTTGGAATCAACTTGTGAGTGAAATGATTGATTACTCACAATGATTTTGCGTTAGCATGATTTCTTTCGTGTTAGCTTGTCCATTAGTGTGGTGAATAGTGGAAGGAAAAGCTTCATCTTATCAAAAATTGTTCATTGAACTTGCACAAATTTTCTCTAAACCCTCATAAAACAAAACAACATATGAGTTTATAACATCATAAGTTTCATTACACAAAAAAAAAATCATATTAACATAAAGCTTGATTTTTAAAAAAAAATACTAACAACATGAAAATATGAAAAAATTGGGATTGATCTCAAAATTGTTCCCATCCCACAAGCCCTTCAATACTTAAAAAAAAAGAAGAGCAAATGAATTTTTCTTCACCCATTTCATTTATATGTTAATAAAAAAATATCATTCATTTTATTTTCAAATTAATTAATTTTGATTTATATTTAACTTGAAATAATTAACTTAGTTGTAATTGGAACTAAGTATTCCTAATTTTAAAAAAATTATTTATGCATAAAATAATCCCATATTAATTATTAATTATTAATTATTTTCATATATTTATTGATCTTTTTTCCAATAGGCCATATAACATCTATTATTTACAAAACGTGTGATAAGGAGAAGGAGGTTCCGGGCATCACAAAAATATTTTCTTTCGGGCAGAGTACATGATCAGAACTAGCCGTTGCGCGTTCCTGAGTTCCGCGCGGCTCGCGTCTCTTTGTCTCTTCTCGTGTGTGTGTCTCGAGCTCCTCCGTTGGGAGTGTTCGTTCTGGTCGAGAGCTTCAGGATTTTTCTGATGTGGTGTAATTTGTGAACATTAGGAGCGGGGTTTCGGAAGTAATGGCGGAGTCGGAGTTGCGCCGCTG
>Ga0209208_10001960_pt1 | contig 29410 bp, 12 predicted proteins | sample S1TSphfallax_3_FD_187694 | JGI IMG/M metagenome (GOLD analysis project Ga0209208, IMG submission 187694) | Host-associated microbial communities from peat moss isolated from Minnesota, USA - S1T2_Fd - Sphagnum fallax MG (SPAdes) (version 2) | ecosystem: Host-associated > Plants > Peat moss >...
GGGGGGGGGGGGGAGCATTTCAAAAAATGAAATGCTCACTTCACCCTTTTTTCAAAAAGAACAGTAGAATCATAGCAGTTCTTTATTCTCGGTAAATTCCTTGGCCACGGATTTACCACAATCTGACCTACTCCATCTTGCACAGGCCCTTATTTTAGCAAGGCCCAGGACCTCGGACTTTCTCTTTCTCTTTTAATCCAAAGAGAAAGGGTTTTTTCTTCCTTCGTCTATTTTTCTTCGGTCCAATGGCTTAAGTCCAGAGCATATTAGGTACTAATTGAAAAAAACAACAGAATTTAATATGGGTCAACGACACCCTAATTTAAGCTCTTCTAGAATCGCCTCCAATAAAATAAATAGAACAGCTGTCAGCGTAATCCAATGTACTTGCAACTTTATTGAACAAAATAGGAAATTCATGACCTGGCTACATCTGTCAGCAAAAGCATGACCTACTACAACTTTCAAGTCTCAGGGTTCTTCTTTTCTATTTTGTGATATTGAAAATTTGGGTGATTTTTCCTTCCCAAAAAAATACCGAAATGAGTCAAATTTACACTAGAAAAACACATTTTTTTCAAAAAAAAAAGTTCAATTGTTTGTGGCCAAAAAAGCAAATTTTGTTGAAAAAATATCACTGTTGGCCAGTTACCTACTCTGCCACACACTGAACCAGCACTCAACAGGACACCATCCACTGCATGCCCAATGCCCATTACGACTCCCTTTGTGGATGAACCTCAACTGAGTTAATCTCTGTCTGGTTGCACCTTGGTAACCCATACTGTAAGAAGTAGATCCTGTATGTATATGTAAATCTAATCTTTCAGGTATATAGCAGTGTTGAATGGTTATCCAGTTCAGTCCAGTTGTCAACACCTATACATACATATCTCTACCTTGTGAAAAAAATTTAAACAAATATTATGCATATCTAGTGGATGCCATTCACCAATATATGGTAATGTGTATTCATATCAAACAGACTTTCATTCATCGATATCTTGATGTGTATTCATATTCATCCTAATATGTGCTTGTGCTTAGATATGTATCCTATGAGCTATGCATATATGGATTTTAGGGATTTAAGTTTTCTAGGGTTGAAAGATATGCATTTGCACTTGAGCTTTTTCAAGCTTTTGATGCCTCAATGACTTGAATACACATCTCCTTGTAAAAGTAACAACAAATAGGTAGGGCAAGTACAAATTCTTTGTTTCCTAAACATTGTCATTAATTGTGCAATGATGAAACTCAACGAAGATCAATGTGGTGATGGGGCGCTTTGATTTCTGCTTTGTGGGTTTCTCCTTGTTTAGGTATGAACACCTTTTGTTTCTACAAGTCCTTATGTCTTCATGTGTTATGTGAGCTCTTACGTGAACCCAAAGCTTTTGTTTATTTTATTAGTGAATGTAAATTTCAAGGTTTCTATTTTTTGTTGTGTGTTGTGCTCTTACCAAATTGAAATTTGTGTGAGCTCAAGGTTTTTAGTTTTTCTATTGACAACCCAAAGTTCCAATATCACGAAATTTCAATAAAATATGTGTGAAAATCATAAAATAATATGTCTATGCACAATTTGTGTGTTTCAAAGTGTAAAAAATACACAAAAAACATATTATGTATATAAATGATGTGTCTTTTTTACTTATGATGACTTGATGTGAAGTACATATGATTTACATTTTAATTAAATTCATAGAATTATCATGGTGTAATTTTGCATAATACTATAAAATTTTTGTGTATTAAACACGAACATTCACTTATATCATTAAAAAAATGTGTCATCTATTTTAATATTTAACATATTGAATATGTAAAAATATTGTTCATATTAACCATAGCATGAAATTTGTGCGTCTTTTGTATGACCTATGAAAACCAAATTTCACACTAAATTTATACGAACCTATGAAGCCTAGTAAGTTTGTGATGAAAGCTTTGATTTTTCTCTATTGTGCATTGTGTTCTTGTTAATAGATCAAAAGCCCTAAGTCATGCATGATTTTGTTCTTGTCGAATCAAATTTTGTGAGTTCAAAGTTTTTGGTTTCTAATTTTTCTTATGTGTTGCACTCTTGTTGAATCAAAATCAAAAGCTCTAATTCCACTTTGCTATGTGTTGCATTTTTGTCAAATCAAAATTCAAAGCTTTAAGTTATGCATTACCTAATTGAAATCTATGTGAACTCAATGTTTTTTTTTTGGTTGGCAAATGCAAGCTCCAAGGTTTCTATTGTTTCTATAGGCTCAACAGTGCAATACACCAAGCCAACACCATTTTAACTTCTAACCTTTCATTTTTTTTCTTTTGAAAGTTTTGTGTTTTTGTCCCTTAATTGTTATTTGTGCATGTGATCAAAGACAAATGGGGTTTAAGTTTCTTGTTGTGGGTAAGGTGAATAGTTTTTGTTGTGCATTGGTTGAAGGAAAGCTTCATGATATCAATGTTGTTGAAAATGTGGGTGGAATTGATTCCAACTTCTTTAATTTGATAATTTCAAATATTGTTGGTAACCTTTTAAATCTTGAAAACATGTATTTTGAGCTTGGTAATGTGGTAACAATAGAGGTTGTGCAACTTGTATTTATAAAAACTCAAATTACATTATGGAAACCTCACCATTGTAATTCCATTTGTTGGGGTTTTTTTTGTGGTTAATGATAACCTCCATATTAGCATCGTGAATGCATAAATGTTGAAATGCATTATCTACATGTTTGAACAAACAATTGGTAATGTGCCAACCACAAGAGCTAGTAACTATATTCTTAAGAAAGGGTTTATAAAATATACAAATGTAATGGGGTCATTCCTATGAAAACAAACATTGAGTTTTGGCATCCCAAGTGGTTTGATGCTAATAAGTTATAGTTTACTAAAGTGGTTCAAGTAAATCACACTCAATAAACAACAAAGAAAAGGGTTGGAGTTATTGGCATTACCATCACAAGTTTTTGTCTCAAATCCTTACAAACGATGTAATGAACCAGAAGAAAAACTTCTTAAAATTTTGGTGTTATATATCCACAAGGGCTACGAGATTTTTTCCACTTGTGAGATTATTTGGTTATGAGGGTTAGTTTTACACCAATGCCCTTGTGTTTTGTTTCCATTTCATTCATAACCTGTGGAAGAAATGTTTCTTGCTTTAGTCACCAAGTGTACAGATATGCATGTCTTGCCAAAACTTACAAATGTAATATTCATTTCTATTTCTTTGGATTTATTGATGTTTAGCAATGGGCATGGCTAGTATATTTGCTTTGGTTAATATCAACTATTTCACTAAGCATAATATGCTAAAAGCTATGCATGCTACTATTACTTGTTTGAAGTAAATGAAATAACTAGCCTTTGAATGGCATGATAATTGTTGTAATATTTTAAAAAAATTGGTTTGATTTGTTGAATGATTGTTTTAAAAAAAAGATGAAGGTAACAACCTAGCATCCATGGTTGCAACATTGTAGTCCATTGTGGATTGTGAATCGTTGAACCTTCTACAAGTTTACGAAGGTACTTGTTTTGGTCATGTGTTGTCTAAAACATGTCAATATGTTATGAATGATGACAAAGTTTATGTGGGTCTAAAGCAAGTGTTAGTGTGAAAGATGTCCAAAGTGGTTTATAGAGAATAATTACTCAAATTTTAAAAATCCAGGGAGTGGAAACACAAATGGGAAAAAGTGAGGTTGAAAATGGGTTGTTACCTTGGAAATTAAAAATAATAATTAAGACATGGTTTGCAAACAAAGTCATTATGTTTGAAGAATGTCTTGAGATCAAAAAAATTATTTTTTTATGTTATGGTAGGTAGAAAACAAATGATGTTGCAACAATGAGTTCTTAAGGCTTGAGTATTGGTTGTTGCAAAGGTAAATACTTCTTACTTAAACCTTGTTGTGAATGCATGTGTGATGAATCTATCAATAAAACAACAACTCCTATTAGATGCCATGATTAATGTTGTTAACATTTCATTAACATGAAAATTGAGGCAGTAGGACTTGGTGATGGGTCTAAAATCCATGATGAAATTGATTTGAAATTCCTTTTATGGCAAAAAAAAATGTAATGAACTATTATTAAAATGATCAAACCTTTCCTTTTGATTTTTTGAAATCATTCGATCCACTTATTGTTCACAACATGTTGGCCTTCATGTTGGATCTTTGTTTCAAATCTTTATGAGTTGTGAAAACTTATGTGGGGAATTTGTCTCATTTTTAAGTATGATAAATAAGTGATGATTCCACTTCTTATGATTTGTTTTGATTAATTTTATTTTTATTGGAAGCATGTGTAGTAAATGTTGATTTCTTTGATTTTTAATATGAAGAAGATGAAAATAATATGTTTAACACTAGAACATCTATGGACATACATAAGGTAGGATATAAACGTGGTGATTGAAAGTTATCATGACAATTTGAAAGCAACTTTAAGAGTTGTTTAATCCCAGTTATCAAGCAAGCGGATGGATTGGTGCATCCACAAGCTTTTGGAGGATGTGTTGTTTCATTATTGGTACTAGAGCCTAGAAAAAAAACTTAGGCTTTCTTCCCAACAAGAAGCATGGGCAATTTGTTATGAATGTTGTTTTTCATGCATGAAAGATACCTGATGTTTCAATTACCCTCCCAACAGAGGTTAGGGAATGTGTTACAGTGAAATCAATGTCTCGCATAAATGTAACCTACAAAATACACAACCCCAAGTTGAAATGGGCCTATTGTGAGCACCTCCATTCACAAAAGGGTTTTATTTACAAACATAAGATAAAAGTCCTCTTCTTGCACTCCAACTTAGCGGAAGGGAAAATAACAAATATTGTGGCTTGTTGAAGGGAACTACACAAGGTGGGCTCAACAAAACATTGTGCCCCTCCCTGACATACCCAACCATGCATATTTTGGTTTCAACCCCATCCATGGATATACGATCTTCAAAAAGGATTGTGGATTTATAGAAGGACATAAGTGACCTCGTGCTTAACATTTTATCGAATGTTGTTTAAAATAGGTTGTTCGTAATAGGTTGTTAATGGAACGCTTATTTGCGGATTTGATGCAAGTGTTGCTTAACAATGAACATTAATGGTTGAATTCATGTCCAACTTGTCCACCCCATATAGGCAATGAAATTCCAAGGAATTGACAATGGACATGAGATGGGGTTGAAATGAATTCAGGATTTTTTTGGTCGAGGAGATGGAGTTGAGAAGCTCAAGTAAAAAAGGATATTGAATATGGATGGTGCTATTGAACTCGCAATCGCATCCCAAATTTGTGTTACCCTTGGGTTTTGTGTTTTGATTTTAAGGTTTATCTACCATGTCCATGTTTTAGTAGGCCTTAGGTTTTACAGTCACATTCCAGTGGTTCAATGGGGTCTTTGTTCCTAGGTTTTGTGCTCAATTTTGAGTTTTGCACTTAGTTCTAAGGTGTAGATTCAAGGCTTTAATTGTAATTTTGAGTTTTGAATCGAAATGCAAGGTTTATGTTACTTGTTTTGAGTTTTGAATTCCTGGGTTCCAATTCCACTTCAAGTCTAAATCTTAAGTTTCATGTTTCAGATTTCTTGTGTTTATGTTTCACATTCCAACTTGGTAAGTTTTTTGGGTTTCATTTTCTAAGTTTTGAGTTCCTTGGTTTCAAGTTCCTAGGTTTCAAGTTTCTTCATTTCAAGGTCATTAGCTCCTTGGTTTTGAGTTTCTTTACATTGTAAAGTCGATGGTTTGTCTTAGGTTTCACGTTCAAATCGCATGGTTTATAGGTTTCAAGGCATAGGCTCATGGCTTGTAGGTCTCTAAGTTAGTGGACATAGTTTATAGATTTCGAAGTAAGGTCCCGTGTATTTCAATTCATTTTATGTTTCAATGTTGATTTAATGACCAACGTGCGATAATGTAATCAACAAGTTTCATTACTCATGTTCCTTAACCGCAAGTTTCAGTGTGTATGTTTTGATAATGTACAACTAAATTGGTCATTCTTGTTTCAATCCATATATTTCATGGAGCAAATTCACATGTTTTAAGTTTTTGTGTCTTAGTCTTGAAATTTATTCGATTTATTTTATTTTTTTCATTCTGAAAGTTTAATCTATGCAACGTATTATATGTATTTTTAAAACTTAATCGATGTTTCAATGAATTCAACTTCCATTTGTGTATGTTGGGATGGAATATGTTTCTGACGCGCCCCCAAGCTCCTTAATGGACTCAAATGTGAATCTAAACTGGAAACAACGGAAGAGCAAAGAGCCGGGGCATGCTCCTTGGCTCATAGCACTTTGGGGGGTAAAAGGGCGTGTTGGAACTCCGGGATGGGAATAGGAAGAATGACAATCATCAACTACTCACACGGACCTGCAAAAATTGCCCATCACATCACACATTTCGCATTTAGGGAGCCACTTAGAAACCACATATGACTAGAATGGTTGCGCATGTGATACATGTATGGGAAAGCTCCAACAACTATTCCATTGCAAACTTCCTCACACACTTCCCCTTTAGCTAAGTTGCATCATGCAATATGTACCCCATGTGTTTCAAATCTTCGACTCACAATGGTACATCCCTTAATTTGATGCATGTTTGTTTATGCCATGCTCTTTTAAAAGCCAAAGGCATAAGAAAATCTTTGTTTCTAGCCATACCATTCTACACATAGAAAAGATGGAAGAAAAATAACCAACCAAAGTCAACTTACTTCATTGCTCACCCTTTCGAAAAACAATTTGTAAAAGGTTCACATTCAAAACATGCACGAATATATTCAAGAAAATAGTGTCACCCAAGCTATAGTAATTAATGTCAAAACATCACATAATCACATATTGGAGCGCCAAAACTTAGGCATTAAAATGTAGCTAGCATCCACCACCAACAAAACATACACATGATACATTCATTTCATCAAAACTTGGGGTTAGTAAAAACAAGGTTCTATGAATGTTGAAGCAAAAAACCTATAACTAGTAAATCTAAACCATAATTTCGCAACAGGAACTATAACTAGTTAACCTGTAACATTACCTCTGAAACATGACCTGTAAGTAGAAACCTATAGCATTGATTGAACCATTTGAAACATTGTTGAGACATATTCACAACATGCACTTTAGGTAAGAAAGCCTCTCAAAACAAAGGAGTGAGGTTAGGGTGTGGGTGGGCAGCGGGTGGGGGGGTTAGTGGGGGTTTGAAACATGAGCCCAAAAAGCTTGGCATATTTTGGTGGCCAAGTTTCGAACTTGAGTGCTGGCATGTGATAATCCATGCTGGGCTGCCTGGGCCTGAGCGACACATTTAAGATGCGTTGCTCAAGTAACATCAGGGCCTCCGGTGGCAAGCCACTACCCTTTTGCATCGAATTTATGACAAACCCTAACCTCAATGGCTAGGATCCTAGCAAAATCAACAGCCCAGAGTGATTTTTGTAATGCGAGGGGCGTCAGGGGTAACTTTCCAGGTGGCAAACTGGTGAAATTTCGCCAGACCTAAAAAACGCTGAATCAGGTACAATATTTGTTGTTCCCAAGTAGTTGTTCGTCATGTTTAATTTGAGCCCATCATTGACCAAAAAGGACCAAGAGAAAACAAAAGCGCCCAGGAACTAACAGGTTAAAACAGAGTAGTGTTGTCCAGTTATGCCCTTTTGAAAGAACCTCTGACCCCAATTTTGACATTTAAAAAAGTTTTGATAGGTTCTTGGGGTGCGGTTTGAACTTGGTTCTTCAAATGTTTAAACCTGCGATTTAGGGTTTTTTTTCCCAAATTCAAGAAACTTGATGCTCAATTAAAAAAAGGATCTAATTCCATTTGCACACTAACACTCCTCAACGCTGAAAATCTTATAGGTAAAAAGTTTTCCAACAAAATCTAAGTTTCTCAACAGATTAAAATTGAACATGAACCTCTAAAATTCAACCCACTTGCTGACTTGTCAAAGAAATTCAATGCACCAACCTTAAGAACTTGAATTTACTTTCAGGAATTTATTTTCAAAGTTCTAGTTCTGGTTCTAATTCTAACACAAGGCTAGTTCCATGATCCCATCCTGGTGTTGATTCCACCAAAAGAATGATGATGGGTAAAGTCCCAATCACTGAAACCTGAAACCTTGGGTTTCACACTTCAAATCAAAGAGCTTGTTAACACTGATATTTTCATGGAAATAAGATTTACCTACAAAAACCTACCTTAGCATTACAATCAGGATAGAGCATTCAAAACTAACTCATATGGATAACAAATTAATATTATTAAAAGAAGTTAATTAGGGAAATTGATAGCTGATGGTATTGCTTAAAAATGTCTCAAAAAATGTCAAATTTTAGTTATTGAGACATGTGTGTGAGAGGACCTTTTGTTAAAAAAGACCTTGGCCAGTTTGTTATGAAGAAGAAAAGGAAGAACTGGCCAACCTTTGGTTAGGAAGTCACTTGTCTCGAGTGTTAATTGCATCTGCATCTGACCATATGGCATTTTGGTGGATCACCAGTTGTTCCAAAGGCAATTCATGGGGGGGGTGGGGGGGGTGGGAAGACATATCAACCTAAACCCTCCCACCCACCGTAACTATGGCTAGATTGAATCTGTTATAATAGATTGAATTGTCTGGACTAAGAAGCATCCATGTGTAATCCAAAAAACGTATGCCCAATTTACTTGAATTGGGATTTTCCTCCCTCTGTTGTCAACAGAACACAGAGACTTTTTCCCTCCCAGTTTAGATTTGAAGTAGGTGGGGCGAGAGAGACAGAGGGAGGAAGAGATCCATACTTATCTGTATTATGTAAGTAGCAATTTAAGGAATGTGGAACTTGGGAGAAGGAATTCGTGCACTGTCTGCAAGGAAGAGCAAGCTCTAGCCTCTGACAGTTTAGCAAAATGTGACTAATTGTGTTCGAAAATAGCAAAAGGCGCGCTTATGACAGCTGCTAATTCATGTGCAGACAAAAACGTTCTGCAATTGTACTTATGTTGTACTCTAGGTCCCAACGTGTCCTCGAAGGTACATAGTCGTACGATAATTCTGAGAATGCTGCTCAGTCAACAAAGAGGACGGCTCACCAACTCATGATCGAAAATTTACTGGTTCTTCGGTTCTCATTTTTTCAAAGAATTAGAATCGATGGTTGTCTGATTCTGAAATGGTTTAAAAACCAGAACCGACGATTCTTTATTATTTCAAATAACCACACAATTTTGAAAATTATTCGCAAATGAAACAGCAGTGCACCGAGCTGCACACCTTCTGTAGTCCAGTATGGTCTAATAAGATGGTCTTATTGACCCCCAATTGAAAATCCAAGAGAAGACATCACCCTGGATATTCAATCAGGACAATGGAAAATCCAGTTCTTGAAAGGAGGATTCCAGATCCATTGAAGGGTAACCAGCTGAAATTGCTTACCTCCTTCTGTCAATTGACTATTAAATAGCCTTATCTAAAACTGAACAAGATGCTAAAGTGGGTGCAGGCAATAATTTCGGAACATATCAAGGGTTTGTCGGATTTAGAGCGCCTGCTACTGCTGGTCACCAAACAACGGCAGGATTTAAAAACCTGGCTAGATGCTCCTGTCGATGATTGCTAGTGTGGCTACACCACGTAAGTGATTAAAAAAATCCTGCTAGTAATCAGGTACTTGAAAAGCATACATTTAACTCCCTGATCTGAATTGCACATACTTAGTTGTAACCACCACTGATGGCAACCGTTCAAAACGGAAGCTTGTGGGTCAAGTGAATATTAAAGAACAATATCCCATGATCATTCTTCCAGCAGAGACCAGTTGTGGAGGGCCAGTTACTAGGAACACCTTCCAGAAAGACAAAATGGATCCTTCTACCTACGTTCTTGACTATCTAACATAGAAGGATCCTTTTTTGTCTTTGTAGTATTTAGCCAGTTATTTTCTGGATAATCACCTCTCTTTGGCCTTGGCACATGCACATCTAAGCCCCCTTGAAGCCCCTGCTTTTGCCCCTAAACAAGAAGACAAGGGCAAAAGTGGCACATCCTTTTTTGAGCACATTTTAGCAGTTTCAGCTGCTGCTGCAAGTTTAGGTAGGGGTTATTTTTTAATTTTTTAAATTTATGAGGGGTAACTATTAGAACCCTCCCTTTTCTTTTTTTTCTTTTTTAAAAAATGATCATATTAGGGTTTTATTGTTTTACAAAATACTCAATTTTAGGGTTTAGTTTGTCTTTTGAGTTTTAGCATTTTGAGCTCTCTGATTTTTTGAGCTCTTAATGCTTTGTGCTCCTCTTATTTTATGAGTTCTGAGCTTGCAACAAGTTTTAATTATTCATATTTGAATTTCATAGGTGGTGTATTCAATGAATTCAATGACAATTGACAATGTGTTATTGAATTTTTTTTCTGATTGTGTTGAGGTTTTGAGAAATAATTGTCATCAGAAGTGGAGATTGGTTAATTGAAGAATTTATTTTTAGAGTTCAAAGTACCATTCATTTTGCATGTAATGTCTATTTAAAAAAAATTCAAATTCAATTTAAATACATACCAAAAATGTACATGCACAAAGATTGTAATTTTTTAAGGAAATAAAAAAATTAACTAAAAACTCTAACCTTAACACATATTTTTATATTAAAAATATACTTCTATTTTACTTTATACAAAGACAAATTTAAGAAAGTTAAAACAGAAAATCACTTCAAAAACAACCTTAATGTGTACACATACACAAATTTTTTTAAAAAATCTAAAAGTTGATAAAAATAACTTCAATCTTAAATACATACCAGTGTAAGAAAAGTTGCTGGAGTCCAAATGATGGAAAACAAAAATGATTTTTTACATTCTGAAAAGTCTCAATTAGTATCTACACAGTTGATAATTATTTTTTGGTGTGGTAAAATTTTATAATAAAAACTTGTTATTACCCTTGTTGTACTTTTTTTTAATCTGGGGAACAGTTGTAGCGGCTAGGGTAGAGGGGCCTATCATAGTACACTTAAGGTAGGGTTTCTCACCATTTTTGCATGAGGGGCCTCATTGTTTATGGTATCCAAAGAGTAGATGGAATCCTCTTTGTGTATCTATCGCACTGGAAAATCAGCAAAAAAATGGAGTAAAGGCGAGAAAATTATGACCCCCCCAAGTAGGGGTGGTGGTTTTTACATAAAATTCTCAATCGAACAACTCATAGCTTATTTCCAAAGCCTTCTTGAAAAATCCTTAAATATTACTCTGTTGCCAAGTTAGAGTTATAAGATGATTTGTAGAGCTTAAGATGGCAATTTCAGAGCAGTTAAATTGCTCAATTTGAACAAAACAAATTGAGAAAGTTATGCATTAATGAAGCAGGAGGCAGCAAAATGAAGAAAAAATGAAAAAAGTGTGTTTTGCAATTCAAAAAAACATATTTCAAAAACTGCTCTTTTCTGGCTGCTCCCTTGGCTTTGCATCTCAAAGATGATTTGTAAAGCTTGAGAAGGCGCTGGTACAACATTTTAAATCACTCAAAATGAAGAAAATTTGAGAAAGATTTGCCAAAGTGTTCGATGATAAGGTAGTGTTTGGTGATGGGCCAGTTTACCCTACTGCAGCCTAGGCTGTGAGCCGCAGCCGTGAGGCTCCACATTCAGCAAGGGACAAAGGGGGAGGTTGCTACTGTAGCCCCCCATTTACCCCTTTAAGCTGTGCATGTGCCCAGCCTTTCTGGCTGCATCGCACAACCCTTAGAAAAAGCACTGATACCAATCGCCACCCCAAGTTGTCTGGTGTAGTAGTACTCAGGGAACATCTAAGTCACAAATGCTTGTCAGAAACCAAATATAGGATAGGGATTTGACTCGTAATTTCACGTACCTACCTCAGCTCAGGGTTAACATAACGGTTCGCAGTTAAGGTAACATAATGGTGGAGCTCAAAAACTGGTTAACATAACGGTTCGAAGTTACACTCTCCCCCCGCCTGCCTGCTTGTCTACTCCCGAGTTCCGCCTAGTCCCGAGTCTCGACGTCGTGCACTCGTCGTCCGCTTGCGCGCGGACGCATTCCGGAGAAATTTCTCGTACCCACATTTTGTTCCGGGCAGCTTCCCGCATCAATCAATCGAGTTCCACTACCTATAAATACATCCGGTACGCGAGATCGACATCAACAGATTGATCCATTCATTCTCTCTTCGCACGTTGCACCGCAGTTCCAATTCTATCGCATTGAGGCAAATGATTCTAGACACTACTAGCTTACTTCTTCTTTGGACATCGTTGTGAGCATTTACTGACACGCGGGGCGGGCCGGACCACTTTCTTGATCAGGTAGCTGAGTTCGTGAACTTGCAGGTCGTACAACACCTAGCTCCGCTAGCTAGCTAGACGTTATTGCAGCATCAACTCTTCTGTACAACGACAGATTGGTCGAGTTTTTCATTCCGTACTACAGTTGCGAGAGTTGTTTCTGTGTAGATGAATTAAGGATTGGTTTCTGTGCTAGTCGAGTGAAATTTTGTGCCCGCCGGCTCACGTAGATCATCATGTGTTACTAATCGGTTTGAATGGGGATTCGGATTGCAGAGCAAAAGCTGCGTAATCAACGATCATGAGGCGATCCAAATATTCAATCTTGCTACTCTTACTATTGTGTGCTGCTCTTGCACACAAGAGCATTATTCAGGATGTGGCTGCGGGAGGTCTGGTGTACAACTACTACGCGAAGTCGTGCCCAAGGGCCGAGAAGATCATCCACGACATGGTTGACAAGTTGTACTACAAGAAGGGCAACACTGCGGTGTCGTTCGTCCGTTATGTATTCCACGACTGCTTTAATGTAAGTTTTGCAAGAATTCTGCTAACTATAATCGATGTGGTTGCGAAGATCTCTTGTTCAGATCTGCGAATCACGCGGTGGTCACAATGCAACTTCTTGTATGTGCTGCTGCTGCTGCTTCACTAGGGTATTAGTGTTGAGCAATGTGATTTGGAATCTGGATAACAATGCAGGGATGTGATGCATCGTTCTTGCTGGACTCCACGGCCAATAGCCCGGCAGAGAAAGAATCGCACTCTCAGACAGGCATGCGGAACTTCAAGTGGTTCGACCAAATCAAGGCTGCAGTGGAGAAGGAATGCCCGGGTGTCGTGTCGTGCGCGGACATCATCGCTCTGGCTGGCAGCGACAGCATCGCTCAGGTGCCGGACTGATCCCCTAATCCTAACTTGATGGTTCAGCGAAGAACCTCCATCAAACCACTGAGAATTCTTAAAGCCAGGGCTACAGTAATTGGTGCTGTGTATCTCTGAGGGTCCATGTCTACGTACAACCCAATAGAACTTTTGTTTCATTCTAGCTGCAGCTTCTGCTAGTTTACGCTATTTCAGACTCGAATTCAGAGCATGGGAAAGACTGAAATCAGACCAAATCTTTGAAGAACATTTACACCTTCAAGTTTCAGAATAGCCTATGATTCTATACTTCAATTGTGAAAAATCAAAATTTTGTCCTTAACCTCAAGGTTTCTACATGGCTGACAACTTGGGTCAAACTCCTAGCGCATTCATGAGGTGTGATTACAATATTGCTCCCAGTGGATTCGACCTTGCTAGTAACGCAACAAGTATCAGATCCCTGTTAGAACTCTTCTACAGAGACTGATTTGGGTACGGTGGCAAGCTGATTGCAGTTGGGAGGACCTCGTGTGGCATTGAAGACCGGGCGAAGAGACTCGATAGTGAGTCTGAAGAAATCCGCAGATGATGGCATCCCCACTCCCCAGACTGACGTTACTAGTCTGTTGGCCTACTTCAAAAAGATTGGTCTCAACACTGCTCAAACCGTTGCCCTTCTTGGTAACGCCCAAGTGTCCCCACTGCTTCTTTGATGTCAAGTCGATGATAAAATCTTATTAATTGGGATCCAGCTGCTGCTGATCACCCAGCTTGATCTAGTCTAGCTGATCCGGGACTAGTGATCTTCTTTAAGAAGCTATGCTTAACACACACTACAAGCGAATGTGGTTTTTCTCACCGAAGAAGCTTTGGCTCATGACACTTGTAAGATAAACTTTGTCGTTCCAACCATTAGAATGTACAATATGTGACCATGTTTATTGCAGAATATACTACATCAAAATGACAATTTGAAATTCTAGGTGATGGCACATAATAGATGAAATCACAAAGTTTATTTGACACATGTGACATGTGTCATGAGCCATGGCCTTTTGTGTGAGAATAACCACATTCTCTTATAGGGACAGTCTTCTCACCACAATTTACAACTTGTGTTGGTCTGATCAGGTGTGCACACGGTTGGAAGAGCCCATTGTGAGAGTTTTGGGGAGAGGCTGTACCCGAAGCTGGATCCAATCATGGATCCAGTTTATGGTGCCATGTTGAGGAAGAGATGTCCAGGACCCATCCCCAATCCCCATGTGAGTGTACACTTCACCTACATGAGGAACGACCCTGGCACGCCTATGCTCTTTGACAACCACTACTATGTCAACCTTATTAACAGGCAAGGACTCATGCACGTTGATCAGGAGCTTTACAATGATGCCAGAACAAGGAAGTACGTGTTGCTGTATGCCAAGGACCAAAACCAGTGGCATGCTGACTTCACTCAAGCTTTCCAGATCTTGAGTGAGTACAAACCACTTACTGGCTCCCAGGGTCAAATCCGTAAGCAATGCTCTTACATCAACTAGCCAACTGCTGATCAACATCCACCGTGACCAACCATATGTGATAGATGTTTACTCCTTTATAATAAAGGAACTGAAGCTCATGGGTGAATTTCCAAATCTAGAATATTGCATCTACTCCAGAGAGAAGAAATAATAAGCTCCAATAAAGAGTCCAGTTGATCATGTCATTTAAGACTGGTCTCTGAAATTGTCTCCAAGTTCAAAGCTTTTATAAATAGCATCCTCAAGTTGTTTGGAAACGTTTTTAGTCACAGATTTTCTACAATACTGTACTCCCTCCCTCTTTGCTAGCAGCAAGGAGATTTGATGTTCATTGAAAACTTTTGCATGATAACAACATTAATGGTGCATTTTCAATCTAAAGATGATGAAGTGAGGAGGCTTGGCAGCAAGTTGATGCTTTTTTTTGTCAATCTGACAATTTTCTCTACATTTAAGTATTGATGATTACCTTGAACTTTGCTTAATATCCAAATAGGAATCAAAATATATAATATATGCTCACAGTTGTAATCCTTTTGCCATGCTTGCATCCTGAGTGGAAATTGAATCTCTCTTGGGTGGATTCATCATTAGATTGAAACACCTGATCTTGCTGAAGGTCAAATTGTGACACCTGATCCAATATCCCCATCATGAAATTAGGGTAATCCAAAACTTTCTGAAACATTATGTTCCACACCTATGACAGAGACAAGTTTCAAAAGGTATCATCACAATCCTTTACTACTCTCTTTTGTCTTCTAACATGCAATTATACTTCAGAGACAGCTAGATTAATCCTAGCTTCTGACTGACCCACAAACACAAAGAGGGTTGGGAATAACCATACCTATCCTGGAAGCTACATGAAACTCAAAGTCTGTTCAATGATAGGAAGAATTTGGTCGGAGTGAAAAACTGAAAACTGCTGAAGACCTCTGTCCATAGAAAGGATAACAGTTACTTACTGAGGGTTTGACATACTTTTGACATAATCATGTCATCCATCAACAACTGGGTTTATCATTGATCTGGTTGGTATCACATTTCATTCAAGGCTGAAGCCAAACCAACTACTTGAACAAATGAACCACTTGAACACTGCAAATGACATTTCTGTGATTGCCTAATCAATGCATATTTTGGCATTTGCAAAACGAACACGAGGTTTGCCAATGAAGAGCTCTGCATTAACAAACTTCTCCCCTCAAAATAATGTCCCTTCACTCAAACACATGCTGCAGACTTTAAACATGAGAAGATTTCTGCATTCACACCCCATTCCCCCACAGATGAATCATGAATTGTTCTGTAGTGCCAATTCTTACAGAACATTCCAAGTGCAGACAATTGCAACATTCTTGCGATCCATGGTGGTGTCTTTCAGTCAGTCCAGAGTTCAAGGAGGATACTGATATGTGCAATTCAAAACTTCATATCCGTTGGAAGCCACTGATCTCTTCACTAGAGGGAGGATGAAAACCAGAATTTTGTGACAAACACAAACTTGCTGGTCTGGAGGAGGCAACATTACTCAGACAAACACAGCAAGCAAGCTTGTGATTTACTTGGGTGTGCAAGAACACCCACAGACTGACCTCCCATTACAATCTGAACTAATCAGCGCTACAGTACAATCCTTAGACCCCACCAATGTGTTTTCACTGGCTTTTCTAGAGGGTGCTAAGGGCAAACCACACTGTACTACAATATAAACTCTATGGGTGTCACATCTCTAGCAAGCATCGGAGTGTCACATCCAGCTCTTGATAAAGACATGTTACTTCCTGTCCTGCTCAAGAGTACTCTACCCTAATAGAATTAGTGTAACTCTTGATGCAATGAAAATCTTGGGAAGACTGAGGACACTAGCTCCTTGGCCGTCATCTTGCATGACATTACAGCTGCAGCAATGTTGGGTTCCTGATTGATCCTCTGGGCCCCCTCCTCAATATGTAGAAGCAGAGGTACTTGTTGCCTTTCTTATCACAAAAGGAAAAACTGCTGTGAATTTGCAGAGCTCTTTCTATAATTCACAGGAAGCCTTGATCTGTCAACCTCTTCATAGATGTTGAGCTTTCCTGCTCCAGTTCATTCCAACATACCAACAAAAAAGATCAGGAATTGAGGCTTTGTACCAATTCATTACATCAGTCGTCAGCGGTGGTTAACTCTTCAAAGCCCAATAAAAGTGAGCACATGTAAGCTGCTGCAAGTATGGACACCCAGCTCTCTAATAGAAAGGAGTTAGGATTGTGTGGCCTCCTCCTACCCTATTCAGATCCAACACAGATTGTGGCTGGAAATTTGGGGGTGAATTCATGATAACATTACCCACCTTGTGCTCATAGTTATTTCCATTGTTGTCCAGCTTGTATTCTGAGGTTCCATCAAAATGGCCCTGACCTTCCCATGGTATGCGAGGGATGCCACAGACAGTCCACCACACCATGATCACCTTGTCTGATGGCTGCCAAACTGACTTAACATTTAAGTGTTAAATTATGTACATTTATTATGATATATTTCCAAAAGTACATTCACGCCTATTAATATTGGCCTTACTTACCCAACTTACTTATTAAAAATTAATCGAACCCCATTTATTCAACCTACGGAACCAACCAATTGTTCTTTAAACATATTATCTACCCATGCCTTACGATGACGCCTTATTCATTTAAAACCTTATCATGGTCCATAACAATTTTTTGTTGTATCAACATTGCAAATATAATTGCCACCTCTAGATTATCAGTGATAAGTGGTTGATGTCGTTGTAACATTGTGCTAGCTTCTACAATCAAAATTCTCTCATCGCAATCAGTCTTTGTTAGGCATGTTACAAATCTGGTATCACTTTCTTTACATGCCATTTTCCTATCTTGTTCTCAATTATTACTTTCAATTTTTCATGTTCTTATTTTAAATAGTGTGTGTTTTGTTCTTGCTCTCAACTACTATGAATTATTGTTATTTTTGCTCTCATTCATTATGAATCACTCTTGTTATGTGTTCTTACTCACATTTGAACGTTTATTGTCATTGAGTATTCAACAGAAAAGAAACATGTTTCCTTTACCATTTGTTGGGCCATGCCCCCACCTAATATAAGGTCCCTCGTGGTTCTTGGCATCATTTTTGCTTTTGAAGAGTTTTGCATTAACCTGTCAATTTTAGACCATTAGAATCAATTTTTTGGGAAGTGTTTACACTTGTGAGGGGGTTTAAAGTTTGTTGACCACATGGTTGAACTAAACCACATGTTTGACATTGTCTAAATTAGATGAATCTTGAAAATATGGATGAAAATTCACAACATAGATGACATTAATCGCATGGAAGGAACTATGATCATTTGGATGACACTAGCAATTGCATTTCAAGAACCAACAAAAGCTCACAAAGTAGGGCCTTAGTATAACAACAAAAAACACTATGAAATCCAACAACCTATAATGATGGCTATGGCAAATGTCATTGTCACACAAGTATGCAATCTCACTATACTATTGAAGTTGCTTTGGCATCTTTCAAAGATTGTGCCACAATCTCGTTCGCTTCCTAATTCCCTATTTACTAATTAATTATTTAAATTAAACTGATTTATTCAAAAAATAATTCAAATTTTTATTTTAAATGATTAAATCACATATATAATTATCAAATAATTACTAATTTAGTTGTAAATTTTACAAAATTAAAAATAAACACAAAAAATGTGGGATTTTTTTTTTCTAGTTACAACTCAATTTGCAACTAATGTGAAACTAAACTATTTAACCACTAAGTTTTGTCCTTGAATTTCATCTAACAAATTATATTAAAAAATGTCTTTCTTGTGTGCTCACATCAAAATACATGTGTCAATTTGAGATGAATTCAAAAAACTTATCCCTAAATATTTACACCTACCTTTTTTTATCCTTTTTACCTACTTGCCTAGTACTTGGATTCTTACCTACTTACCTACCTAAATAAATAAATAACAAGTCCTACTTTTTAATCTACCTTCTTAGGTAGGTAAGTAGGTATGTGATGTAGGTAGGTAGATATGTAGCCTAAGTATGTAGGTATGTCTTATAGACCTAGGCTACATACCTACTTTGGTAGGACCCACCTACCTCTCTACTTATGCCTATGTGTTGACTGACCTAACTACCCAAATTTAGATTTTTATTTTATATTTTTTCAAAATTCAATTAGTATGCCACATGGCAATTTTTTATCATGCCACTATATAAGTTACATCCATTAGAACTCATGCAACTTCTCTAATAGCACTCACAACTATAAAAACACTTTAAGTTATAATGAGTTGCGAATAGTCATTGCAACTCAAAAACCTAATTACAAGGCTAGTTGCAAATTGCCCAAGTTTTTCACAGTGATCGTACCTTAGTGTAATTGAATGGACTTGATTACATGTGTTTTTATAACTATTAAAATAATAGAGTAGGACCTTGATGTTGAAGCCTAAATTTAAAGTTTATATTGTGATAATACATAATAATATCCCTAGATCTTGCATTTTGTGCATTAATGTTCATGTATTAAGTTACATGTGTTTCTAAAACTACTAAGATAATATTATAGGACCTTGATGTTGAAGCCTAAGTTTAAAAGTTTCTATTGTGATAATACGTAATAATATCCCCAAATCTTGCATTTTTTGTATTAATGTTCATGCATTTAAATCTATTTTTTTGATCTTCAGGACTTTTTTATGGAAACATTGAGGTCAATGGTAGAACCACATCTAAAATTGGGTGACAAACATGATTTTACATTTTTGAATAAGTGTTTATAAATTTTGTTTGTGATTCTATACCCCTACTCATACCTTGGTCTCTAGGTTTTCTCCCATTGATGAATTTGGAATGAGGATGTTGCCAACTTTGCAATGTTTTTTAAATAGTTGAAGACCATGTGTCAAGGTGAACCTTTTGTAAAGACTTTGGTGTGAGGTGGAATGACATGCAAACAAATCATAATGTTTGAAAATTCTTAATTTCTATTGGTTAAACAATGTAGTTTTTTCATGGAAAAGCAAACCATGTCAATGTTTGTGCATATGCTGAGGGAAACAATTAACTACTTCAAACATTCAACATTATGATTTATAAATATCACAAATAAACATGGTAGATGTATGTGTTATGATTATGGATTTGTATTTTGCATTATTTCCAACACACATGTTCAATCCATTTTGGGAAATTAATAAGGATTATATGTGAACTTTGTTGTGGAAATATGCAATTTCCTATTGCTTTCAACTTGAGAAAACACTTCATGGAAAGTCAAAAGATTAACATAAATTAGTTTGAAAATTGTGCACAACACAAGACGCTAAGTTTCTAGGTGTTTAATAATCATGGGTCCCAAATTATATGATCAATAATTATCTACGAGGGTGAAAGCACAATCAAGTATGTACACAAAAAGGACTCTGATAATCATATTTTTACACATAAATACAAGAAAATGGAGTTGAAACCTTTTCGATCATTGTCAAACCATCATCATGCTAAATATTGAATTTATAAAATATTGTATACAAAGTTTGAAAAACTTTAATGTACTAAAAGTAGGTCAAAAGTATGTTTGAAATTGATTAATGGAATGATGGACTATGTTTTTAAATATTTTTTCATTAAAGGATTAATATATTATTACTTTTACCCAAGAAGTTGAAAGTGGATAAGTAAAATTTTAATTGTCATCAACCAAGAAAGTTAAAAAATCCAATATTTCATATATTTGAAGTTTATTTTGTTTCTTTGGACAACCAAAAAAATTAAAATATATTTATTTACATTTTTAAAATTTTTATTTAAATCTGCTTAAACATGTAAATTTTCAATATCATTAACATAAATTCAAAGACATGTTCATATTGATCATTAAAATAAATAATATTTATAGGTTTCATATGTTAAAGCTTAGTTTAAATTATTAAGTTTATGATTATGTGTATTTTAGGTATGCATGCCACAAAAGATCAAATCATTTTTTAGATCCACTCCACGGCAATAACCACTACAGTTAATGAAATGTTTTTAAGTTTGCAAAAAAAATTATACATGTTTGTTTGTGTTTAAAGACCATATTTGTCTTAAAAGGGGAAAATTTTGTTTTTACATTTTTCACTTTGCAATGTATATTGATTTTCCTTTTGCTTGGTGATTAAAACAATTAACATGAAATTGGACCAAAACATAATTGTCATTAAGATAAATCATGTGTGAGTGCTTGCTCCTTCATACACGTTTCTCCATGGAAATGGACATACCAATATTTGAAGGAAGAGCAGGGTGTCACAACTTTACCTTTGGGCTCATGACCAAGGCAAAGGCTTGCAAAGGTGAAGGCCAAGAGTGAAGCTTCATAATCACATTTCATGCTTTAGGAATGTAGGAGAATGTGAGGGACTGAACCCCCACACTCCCAAGTGAGTTCCCACTTTGGGAATTAGAATCACGATGGACTCTTGAGTTTTTAGAAAGAAATTTTAGGGGTCAAAATTCATTAGATTAAAAAAATTCCTTATACCATTGGAAATTTCTTAGAACGTAAATGTTTCAAATGGACTAACATGACCCATTTGGGTACTTAAAACATAAATTATGGCCAAAAGAAATGTCAAAAGTCAGGAATTACCCTATCCAATATTGTAACTATTTTTTCATCTCATTTAAATATTGGATAAAATATCCATCAATAATCATTAATAGAATAACCATTAATAGTCATTAATAGAATAACCACCAATAACTATTAATATAATAACCACCAATAGCCATTAATAAAATAACTACTAATGGCCATTAATATAATAGCCATCAATAATTATTAATAAAATAACCACTAATAAGCATTAATGGGCACCAATAAAATAGGTATTAATAACCATTAATAACCACCAATAGCCTTAATAAAACCAATAGTCATATATTAGAATTGCTTAAGATTGCCAAAAATATTCTAAGGTGAAATAATTTATAATAGACAAAAATAATTTGAAGTGAAATAGCCTATAATAACCTAAAATTACCAACAATAAGGTGAAATAACCTTCAATAGCAAAAGAAATTTATAATAGTTAAAAATAGCTTCAATTGATAATTTACAATAACCAAAAATAACAGAGAACAACCAAAAAAACTTATAATAGCCGAAAATAACCTAAGTTGAAACAAGTTAAAATAACAAAAATAACTTAAAATAACCAAAAGTATCCTAGGGTGAAATAACCAAAAATAACCAAAAATAATTGAAAATAACCATAAATAATCGTAAAATAATGTAGGGTGAAATAATTTAAATTAATGAAAAATAGTCATATAATAATTGAAAGTAGCATAGCATAGGTAATATTATTATATTAACAAAAATCTTATCCATTTATTAAATTTTGTTTTTCAAAAGAATGGTCATTGAAATGTAATTGAATAATGATATTCAACTTTTTTTTTGTTCAAATGATTTTAAACTTTCAAAAGGAAATAAATGTGATCATATACATTATTGAATTTTTTTTGAAAGTAAACTCGAATCATTTCATTTGAACAAAATCTCACTAAGATATGAATTTTCAAAGTTTATGTTTTTGTAATGTTTAAAATGAAGTATTTGATAAATAAAATGTCATGTAACATAGTAACACAACAAGTGGGGTGGTTTGATGGTAAGGGTGTTTGTCTCCATTCCAAAAATCAAGGGATCAAATCTCATGAGTGGTGTTAAGTGTAGTCAACAATGGTATGTTGACCAAATATTTTCTTACCTAACTCCTAAAATAGGTGCCTAGGTTGATTATGTGGCCTACCTACCTAAGCTAGGTTAAAAACCTAGCCTAGGTAGTGACACATGTCAATAAATCATAGGTTTAAAAAATCATGAAATTATCAATAATATTATCAATAATATTATCAATAATATTATATATTAAATAATTAAAATTTAATTGATTTCCATGTTGGTTAGTTAATTAACTAACAAGTGAATGGTTTCATAAATTCATATTTCACTTGAAAGTAACTTTGTTTCACTAAGTATTACTGAAACAATTCATTGTTCATAATAACTAGTCCCTGTTCACTAGGGGGTTAAATAATTTCACCAAGTAAAAATGTCCAAATTCATTCAAAATCTAGTGAAACACAAAGTGATTTAAAACGCATTTTATAATAATGCATCAACTACCTTTGCCTTTAATAAAAACCAATTACAAATCATTAAATGAAAAACATAAAAGTTGACCTCAAAGATTAAAAGGCATATATTGAGCATAATTTGTTGCAACTTATGATGCAAAAACATATTAAACAATGCAATTGAAATAAATTATTTGTTGGTTCTCGTTTAATATTCACAAAGATCTAAAAAATCATTCTAAAAAATTCATATTATTTTTTTTAATACGAATTAAATAATAATATTGAAATTTTAAAAATTGTATATAACTTCAATATTTCAAATGAAAAAACTAATGAATGGGACAATTTACAACAACAATATAGCAAGATACATGAAATAAATGGGCGAGAATACATTAATTTGGACAAAATAATACCTACTACAACTGATTCCCAAAAAACATTTATTTACAAACATGAAAGAAATTGAACCCTATGATTTGATATATGAACATGCATTTTAAAAGCAAATTTGAACATTGTAAAAATAAACATCGATACATGATTTTTATTAAAAAACTATTGATGAATGTATATCATATGAAGAATTTTCATCAAACATGAAAATATAAAATAATGAACAATGACTTATAATAGTTGATATTATTTATAAAATAAATAAATATCCATCAATCACATTACATATATTTTCATCGGTGGTTAGGCACATGAAAAACTTTCACATTAATGTGCATCATACAAAACATGTTAATATATTATATAAATAATATACCACATTCTAACCCTATAAAACCCAAGACTGTGAAATTAGCTCACATAGGAAAAGCTAAATTCAACATCAATGGCACAACTATACATTTTACAGTTGTTATTCCTTTAAATAAAAATTTCAATGAATTAAAAAAATTCAATGATGAAAAACATAAAACTTTAATAAAAACTTATGATCAACTATGATTATTAATTATTGATTAAATATCTTTAGTTGGTAGTAAAATCTTGACATTTGTTGATAAAAAATGACGAACTATTAAAAAAATTCAAAATTGGTTTATGGGTGGTCTTGATGTTGTTATGACATGAATTTTATTAAGTTCTTTCAATTTGAGATTCTTGGATTTTCAAATCACAAATTACTGCATTAAATGTTTAGGTACAAATTTTTGGCATGAAAACACCAAATGTTATGAATTAGAACAAGTTCTATGTCAAAAAGAAATAAATTTCATCAACTTTTAAAATAGGTTTGAAAGTGCTTCACACACTTTTAAAGACATAAATTTCATCAATAAAATTGGTTTAAAACCATTGCCCATTGATAATACATTATTTCATCAATTTTACAAAAACACCAAAACAATGTAGCACATAATAAAAGAATATTTGAAAAAACGCTTAGTGAAACATGTAGATTTGTTGCACAAGATATCCATTCTAACATTTATCCTTCTCATTTTAAATTATCAATGCTCCTGAATCAAACAAGTGGCTTTCATTATGAACTATTTTTCAAAAAAGATATGTTAATAAAATTGTATGTTGGAAATTATGCAACATTATATGGTCTTGTAAATGGTGTAGATGACACCTTTCAAATATTATACAAAAACTTGTTCAAAAATAATGATATGGATAAATTTTTACAATCCACAAATTGGAATTAATATGAGAATTCAATATTCACAAACATATAAATATTTCCTTGCACTTGAGAAAAATTGGACACTAATTGAATGGAAAATTGCAAAAATACAAAAAGGTAATAACCTTTTTCATATTATTAAAAGAATTCAATTTTCAATTCAACTAAATATGGGTCAAACCATACATTGTGCACAAGGTTTAACATTTGATGCTCTTGCTTTTAACCATCATGGTGTAACAAAAGATGAATTGGAATATACAACATTGCTTCAAATTCATTTAAAAAAACATTTATATCTACTTTTTCCATTGTCATTGAAATTAGTATTGCCACATCAATTAGTCATCCCAATCATCTTAGTCATTTTAAATACTTATGTTTAGTCCAATAAACATAACTAAAGTTAGTTGAAAAACCAACATACATACCATTATTTGATAATCATGTGTATATCATCAATTAATTTTATATGTATTTTAAGTGCTTAAAACATTTTGAAAAAAATATTCCAAGTAATAGATATAAAAGATGAATTCATTTTTAATCATTCATGACACCATATGTATGTAATATTCTGAATGCATATGTTTGAACACAAAATGGAAAATATTTTTATAAATATTTTTGTTAGCATGTTAATTACCAAATGGCAAATTTATGTTCAACATTAAACATTTACATCATCATTCTTCAATCCATCAATGGGTGGGGCCCACATGTTAATGATGCCTTATTTTCATTACCATCAATTATTGTTCATCACTATGAGTTGTTATTAGTTATTGTTGTGGATTGATTTTTCTTTCAATATTGAATCTTTTCTTGCAAATATTTGGACATCTTGTCATTTCTAATTTTTATTAATTTTGAAATTTTTTATCAATGTTTGTTGCAACTTTTTAGATCATTTAAAAATATTGTGCGACATGAATTTACTAAATTTTTTTTGTTGGCACATTTCTTTTAGATGATACTTCAAATGCACAAATAAATAATAATGTGATATCAAGCAAAGTCTAACAACATGACATTGCAATTTTCAAACATTGTTGCAAATTCCTTGGAAAATAAACAGATTTATAAATTTTACTAATTATTTTTTCATCAATATGTAATGTCCCTTGTTTACAACTTGTTGCCCAATTAAGAATTTGGAAATTGGATAATCTAGCAAGGTCAAAAATTTGGTTCTTTCATTTTTTGATGACCTAGGGTTTAAATAAGATAATTAAGTAAATTGGGAAGTAATAGGCAAGAGTAATTAAGTTGGCATTGCCCAAAAACAAGTTGACATTTCACATTTACTAACCCTCTAATATACACATCAAAAATTGCAAGTTACATTGATATTGTATATCTATTGTAATTTAAAATGGAATAATAATAAGTTGTTTTTAAAAAATTGGTTATGTTATAGGCATCCAAACATATTATTATATATACATGTAAATTTTAATTCATTTAAAAAACTTGTTTATGCATGTTCCTAACTATTTCCAAGTGCATCATGATGCATGAATTTTTTTATTGTAATCTATGAATGTAAAAACCCATAATTTTTACCAATTAAAACCCAATGTTTGCAAAGTATGTTGAAAATACTTAGAAAATGCATTAATATTGAGATATTATACTTTTGGAAACATGACCATCTCACATATGATGCATTCATATAATTTTAATATTCAATGTCAACACATTTCACATATTTTCAAGCTTAATTAGTTTTACACATTTAAAATTTTGCATTATTGGGACAACTTTTCATGCATATTGAATAACATGTTTGGTCCTCCCCAATATGATGATTTTAAATGGATTATATTTTCAAATAACTCAAAAATTTGTACATTAGTTAACTTCAAAATTAAAGCCTTTGATATATAAAAAAGATACAAGGTATTGATGTGTAGTGTTTGTTTGCATGTCAAGCATTTAGGTTATGTGTCTCTTGTACAAATTCATTTGTGAAACTAAGTACTTGCATTGTAATCAATAATTTGTTATGGATAAATTTTATGTTCATGTAATTTTGTGTGAACCTATTTTCTTTATGAATCATGTGTTTTGGAATAAAATCAAATGGTTAGAAAGACAAGACTTGGCACAATTGATGATTAGTTTCAAAAAGCTTTGTAGTTTGCTAGTACATCAATGTTATTCAAATTCACATTTCAAAAACTTAAAACCCACCATTTGTAACTAATTACATTTCATACAAGTTGAAAGCTTATATAACATGTAGTTTCAACTTTATTTAACACAAAAAGCAAGAAGTGAATAATTTTCAACAAGTTATTGTTACAAGCCTTAAAATAAAAGTCTAAATTGTTGATGAACCAAAGCCTAGCATTTGCATTTGAATCCTTAAACACTTGTTACTAAAAACATTAATCTATAAACTTTAGATAGGGTAATTGAACTTATCAAACAAGTTTTTGGATGTCACATTAATGTGTTGTATTTGTGCCAAGGTAGGTCTGGCTTATGTGAGTTTTGCATCAAATGTGGAAAAGTTTATAAAATATATTTATAGAACACAAAAACTTTGATGGGCAAAAGGATCAAGCATATTTGAAACTCGACACCTACTAATTACATCATGTGTAAAAGCTTTGTGATATCAAGACATTGCATTTTAGATGAAAAATCAATTGAATGTTTAACGCATTTTACATATTCTTGTATTTTTTCTCTATTTGGTTTGCTTTAACCCTTCGAGGAGGGAATGCATATGCATAATACGCAAGATGAAGTTTCCTTTAGATGTAGCACAATTTATAAAAATTATGCACTTTTCTAATTGAGATGTATCCAACGTTTTATAGAGCTTGGCCTAGAAGAAATATGCAAAGAGCTTGGAACTTTTGATCTTGATTAATGATCTTTTGATACAAATATGTTTTGCCTAATAAAACTTATATGTATGGTTGTACAAATTTCATTTACAAGTTTTTTTTTATCACACATTTTATTTGTTGAAGTATCATTCTTAAACTCTTAGAATGATTGTTGACATCTTTGCAACTTCACTTGTGAATGCAAGAACTTGGTTAAGTTCACAAGGAATTTTGATGCTTTAAGTTTTGGTAATAATGCTAAGGTTCACACTTCACACATTATTAAAGACTCATATGATGAATGGTTTAAGATGAGATTATGTATTTTTGGAAAGATTTGAAACTTGCTCAAAATTAAAGGTCCTATAACTTAGGAAATCATCAAGCCAAGAATCGCTAACAAAGAAAAATAAAATCCTTCCTCTTGTCCAAGAGGCATACTCATGGATGGCATACGATGTCTTCCAAATACATTAGGAATTCCTTGGGTTGTTGTTACAACGTATGACTTTATTCATATACATATCTCAAACCTAGGGAGGATGCAAAGGCAAATAAATAAATAAATAATTATAGTCAAGGCAAGTTGGCTCTTAAGTAGGGATTTGAAAGTTAAGGATAACTAGAGGTTTCACAATAATGAGAGATGGAAAGTTCCTTAACTTATCTATCAACTACTTGCAATAAGTTCAAAGTGAAGATGGGATGGTTCTTGAAGAGGGGGGAAGTTGAGAAGTAACTAAAACTACCCATACCACTTAACTTAACATGGAGGATGCTTTAGAAAACGTGTAAATAAGAACTTAAGAAACATTTTATACAAAAATACGTTGTAAAATATGCACAGCGAAAAATACGTGAATCTGGGGTGCATGCATCCGGACACAGGTGAGCATTCAAGTTCCCTAGCTTCACTAGTCGAATGGGAACGTGGCATGTGGCGAGTGATAGCCAAATGGTCATCGTTGAGAGGATTGGCGTAACGCTATCCACAGGTCGCCATCGTGAACTGCTTTGGAACCGTCGATCTAAGTCATCGACGGCTGGAAGTGAGAAAGGCTATAGCCACAGAGAGCTAGTGCTACGGCTTTTTCTTGTTCTTTCTTGTTCTTCGTCGTCTCCTTCTTCTTGCACTCGTTTGGTTGCTTTGTTTTGGCGTTGCTGCGGTTGTCGTGGTGCGGAACTCGGACTCGCACTTGTTTGGTTGTTTTGTTGTGGCGTTTCTGCTGCTGCTGCGGTTGTCGCTGTTGTTGTTGTTGTGCTGCGGAACTCAGACGGTAGTTTGCGGCAGCTAGGAAAATTCTTACTTTCCTTTCTCTCTTGTTTTATAGGGTAGTAGGTTTGGGGGTTTTGTTTAGGGGGTTCTTAAAAGGGGGGAGATGGTGGCGGTTTTGATGGAAGCCGGAGTGGCAGGTCCCATACTGGCGGGATGTCCCAGGCAGCAGAAGCAGCTAGTTGTTGGATCACCGCAGTCAGCTGTGGTGATGATGAGTGTGGCGGCACCCGGAAGAGGGCAATGCTGCTCTAGAGGAACTTCTGCTTTGCCGGCTTGTACGGGGCTCAGGATGACGACGACAAGGCCCCGAGCCACTTCTGTAGTGGCGGCCCGTTCTGCTACCAATCAGTCTTCCAGCTCGTCGCAAATCGTCTGTGAAGCTCAAGAAACCTTGACGGGAGCAGGAGGTATTCATCAGGGCTTCTCAATTTTCAAGCAATGAGCCGAAAAAGTCTAGGTTTTGTCCCGAGAGCTTACAGTTCAGGCATTTACATGGGGCTGAGTTTTGGTCTGTTAGTGAATTTTCTTTGAGCTTCTAAACTGTTTGAATCGGTACTTGTTTTGAATTTTCTCGATGCTGCAAACTGGTGCAGAAACCTAATCAGTCTCAGATGCATTTGTGATGTCACCCCCCCCCACCTTTCATTTTTCTGGAGTTCAGGGTTTTACAATACTAGTGGGGAAGAAGGTTCCAGAAGCTCCCTTAGAAAACATTGCTGGCATCTTTGAATATATATAGGAACTTTACCTCTTTGCCATTTCACACAACCGGAATCTGACGCTGGATTAGTGATTCCACAGT